>TARA_R110002072_G_scaffold25932_8_pt1 | contig 37333 bp, 31 predicted proteins | sample TARA_R110002072 | Tara Oceans TARA_R110002072 (sample SAMEA4397118) | marine metagenome | biome: Polar Biome; feature: [SRF] surface water layer (ENVO:00010504); material: water (ENVO:00002006), including particulate matter (ENVO:01000060) such as... | depth 5 m
TCTTTTTCGCCGCGGCGCATGGCGTCGAAATCGATGTAGAATGCGGGAATATCAATCACCCCGATTTTAATCAGCTCTTCACCATTTGGGATTTCCAGGACCTCCTTCTGCGCCGATTGTTCTTCCAGTTTCACGGTATTGCGCACAATTGTAATCACCCGGCGCTCATCGGTAGATTTTGTTTTCGCCGGAATAACTTCAAGGCGCACGGTGGAGCCCTTGGGTCCGCGGATGAGCTCCACCACTTCATCGAGTCGCCAGCCAATCACATCTTCAAGCGCACCCTCCGAGTCCTGACCCACACCGACAATGCGGTCAGAAGGGTGCAGGTCACCCTGCTTGTCAGCTGGTCCTTTGGGTACCAGTCTGGCCACCTTGGTGTATTCTTCGTCCATCTGTAACACAGCGCCGATACCCTCAAGGGACAGGCTCATATTAATATTAAAGTTCTCTGAGGTTCGCGGCGAAAGATAATTCGAGTGCGGGTCGTATAGTTCAGTCAGCGAATTCGCGTATATCTGGAAGACATCCTGACTGTTGTATTGCTTAACATTTTTGAGTTGATTCGCGTAACGCTTTTCAATTATGGGGACAATTTCATCCTCGGCCTTGTCAGCAAGCTTCAGACTGAGCACCTGATTTTTGAGTTGTTTGCGCCAACGGTCGTCTAACTCGGCCTGGTCTTTCGCCCACTGGCGAGCTTCCACATCCAGTGAAAAGGTTTCATCTCGCGTAAAGTCGAATGCAGCAATTGTTTCCGGCAAGGTCTTGAGAACATTTTCCAATCTCACCTGCATTCGTTCATGGAACCGGTTGAATATGCTGTATCCGGCGCTCAGGTTACCCTTGGGTAGCTGGTCATCCATAACCAGCCGAAATTTTTCGAAATGAGCTATGTCCGCGGCGGTGAAAAACATTTTCGCCGGATCCAGAGTATCAATGTAGTGATCAAGGTGCTCAGAAGATAGAGCATCAGTATAGTTTAGCTTGGCGTAGTGACGCTCCTGAAGTTGGTCAACTAACTCAACAATGGTGTCCCGTTGAGCTTCGGTGTATTCAATGGCGCTTTTGGCAGAGCCCGAAAAGAAGCTCACTAGTAGGAGGGAGAGTGCCAAGTGGCCCAGGGTGGTGCGGCGACGTGCTGAATTCAATTTAGTCATACCTGCTGTGAAATCGGTGCAATACAGTTTAGCGCTGGATGCGGCACCTTCTAAACTAGGCTTTAGAGGTCATAAATCATGGAGAGTTCAATGCCGGAATCGCCTTAGCGACCCTTTACTCCATCGCAGACCTCGAATCTATCACCTAAATAACAAGGGGTTAGGCAGTATAAATTATACGGAACATCAAATATACCCCGACTAGCCCCGCTCACAGTGTGGGCGCAGAGCCGGTTTTAGAGCTTTTCCAAGGTATTGTAATCGGCCTCGATTGATTAGCGCTGACATAACTGGCACTCTTTATGCCAATTACATTTTCGCAGCTCCACTCTGTGTGGCCAGGGTCGCTGCACTGCACTCAATTCCAGGGAGAAAACCGATGGCAGCACTGACCAGCATGGTCGACTACAGCGTGGATTCAACAGTGGCGATATTGACTCTGGACAACCCCCCTGTAAACGCTCTCAGCCAGGGTGTGCGCCAGGGCATCAAGGAGGGGGTGGAGCAGGCCCTTGCGGACGATGATGTGCACGCTATTGTCCTGTACTGCAAAGGGAGAACGTTTATTGCCGGTGCCGACATTACTGAGTTTTCGCAGGCACCCAAAGGGCCTGATTTTCATGCTGTGTTACAGACCATGGAAGACGCCAGCAAGCCCATTGTCGCCGCTATTCACGGAACGGCATTGGGCGGCGGACTGGAAACGGCTTTATGTTGCCATTACCGGGTGGCTGTAGCCGATGCGAAATTCGGTCTGCCAGAGGTTAATCTCGGGTTGTTACCCGGGGCAGGCGGCACGCAGCGGCTTCCGCGTTTAGTCGGCGCTGAAAAGGCCACCGAAATGGTAACCTCCGGCAACCCTATCAGTGCTATTGAAGCGTTGGAGGCCGGGCTAATTGATCGAGTTGTACAAGGTTCTCTCCTTGCTGACGCCGTGGCATTTGCGCGCGAAGCAGCGTTGAGCGACGAATTGCCCCGAGTACGTGACCAGGACGAAAAGCTGCAAACTGTCAGGGGAAACCCTGACTTTTTTACGCAGGTACGCCAATCTATTGCTCGCAAAACAAGGGGATTTCTCGCGCCTGAATACAACATCCGCTGTATCGAAGCCGCTGTAAATCAACCGTTCGATGAAGGTCTGAAAACGGAGGCCAAACTCTTTAGAGAGTTGATGGCCGGACCGCAGGCGACGGCCCAGCAGTACTTTTTCTTCGCCGAGCGACAGGCTGGGAAAGTGCCTGATATACCCAAGGAAATGCCGGAAATCCCGATCACCAGGGTAGGCGTCATTGGGGCGGGCACTATGGGTGGCGGCATTAGCATGAATATGGTCAACGTAGGCATCCCGGTAACTCTGGTTGAAACCAGTCAGGAGGCGCTCGATCGCGGCCTTAATGTGGTGCGTAAGAACTACGAGAATACAGCTCGAAAAGGGCGGATCAGTGACGCTGATGTTGAGCAGCGTTGCGGCTTGATCAGCGGCTCACTGGATCTCAACGACCTGGCGGATTGTGATTTAATCATTGAGGCCGTATTTGAAAATATGGCCGTCAAGAAGGAAATCTTTTCAACACTAGACGGCCTTGCAAAGGATGGCGCCATCCTGGCCTCCAATACCTCCGCCCTCGATCTCAATGAAATTGCGGCAGCAACCCAGCGGCCTGAGTGGGTGATAGGCCTGCATTTTTTCTCGCCCGCCAATGTCATGAAACTGCTGGAAGTAGTGCGGGGCGAGAAAACGTCAGTCGCCGTTATCAAAACCTGTATGTCACTGGCTAAACGAATTCGTAAGGTTGCTGTTTTAGTCGGCGTTTGTCATGGATTTGTAGGAAACCGAATATTGTTTCAACGCCAGTACCAGGCCGACAAACTCGCCCACGAAGGCGCTACTCCGCAACAGGTAGACAAAGCACTATTCGACTTCGGGTTTCCGATGGGGGCCTTTCAGATGTCCGATCTGGCAGGTTTGGATATCGGTTGGAGCAAGACGAAATCGACCGGCGCTACGGTGAAAGACCGGTTATGCGAACTCGGTCGTTTTGGTCAAAAATCTGGCGCCGGTTTTTACGATTACGATGAAAAACGCACACCCACGCCCACTCCCGTAACGATAGAGCTATTTGAGGAATTTGCCGCCAAGGCAGGCATTACTCGCCGCGAAATTGACGATGAGGAAATCCTCGATCGTCTACTGCTACCAATGATCAATGAGGGCGCTAAGATACTTCAAGAGGGTATTGCGCTGCGCGCGAGCGATATCGATGTAGTCTATGTCTACGGTTACGGGTGGCCAGTCTATCGTGGCGGACCTATGCACTACGCCAACACTATAGGACTGGACCAGGTGGTGGAAAAACTACGGCGCTATCAGGCACAGTCTGGCGAAGCATTCTGGGAGCCGAGCGCTCTCTTATTAAACCTTGCAGAGGAGGGCCAGGGCTTCAGCTGATCCATACAGCGGGCCAGGCAACCTGAATTAATGAAGTGCGATCCCGGGTCGGATAGCTTCGACCCATAAGATTAAGTGCCGCTGAAGCAGAAGGTGCAACAATGAAGTTTGGTTTAGTCCCCGTAAACGTAGGCGTAAAAAGCGTTGACCATATCATCGGAATTTCTCAACTGGCGGAGTCCGTCGGCATGGAATCGGTCTGGACTTTTGAGCACGTGATAGTGCCCGAAGACTATGCATCGAAATATCCCTACAGTGCTGATGGCAAGATGGGCGCCAGACCCGACACCAATTTCGTTGACCCGCTGATTGCATTAACAGCAGTGGCGGCAAATACCAAGACTTTGAAGCTGGGTACCGGCGTTAACATCGTGTCGCAGGCCAACCCCCTGTTATTAGCCAAGCAGGCCGCGAGTCTGGATTTTGTATCGGGTGGGCGCTTTATGCTGGGTGCGGGTATCGGCTGGTTGCGGGAGGAGTTTGATGCTATGGGTGTTCCCTTTGAACGCCGCGGTGCACGTTTTGACGATTATATGGTCGCGCTGAAGAAAGTCTGGTCGGGGGAAGTTGTAGAGCATCAGAGTGACTACATCAACTGGTCGGGGTTCAAGAGTTATCCAATCCCACAGAGGAAGGGTGGCATCCCCATCATTATGGGTGGCACCAAAGGTAAAATCTATGAGCGGGTCGCAAAGCATGGCGATGGTTGGTTCCTGCCCGTCGATAGCCCACAAGCAGTTGCTCCGGTTCTCGAACCCTTAGGTGCGGCCTGTGAGGCAGTGGGTCGCGACCCCGCCACAGTTGAGATTTCCTGCATGTGGAACATGCAGGGCGGCCTGGATGCCATTAAGGCCTTCGAGGACGCGGGTGTTGCGCGGGTGATTGTGCCCGTGTTCGCGCTGGGCAAAGATCCGGTAGCGGGTATCACACAGTTGGGCGAGGGCATTCTCTCAAAGTTGTAAAACTAACCGTGTAGACCGCGAGGCGTGCGCTGCTAAGGACTCCTTTACGTGTTTGGTTATGGCCCCTGCATGGTTGTCTTATCGAATTCTTCCGTCATGGCTAAAAGGGTTTTCTTGCGCGCAAGCAACTTGTTGGCCGCGTATTGCACTCCAGGGAGTTGCGCCAGTTGCTTTGCAATGACCATCGCTTTGTCGTCGAGTGCCCCTACTTCAACCACCTCGTCCAGAAACCCAATTTCCAGCGCTTGATCCGGATCAAATACCTCAGACTGAATAACCACCCGGGTAATATACTGGGGTGAAATACGCGAGGCAGTAAGCTCCATCATCACCGCGGGTAACTCCATACCGATTGCCGTCTCTGGCAAGGTGATTTTGAATTTCCCCCGGACACCGATCCGCTTATCGCATGCCAGTATAATAAATGCTCCCATGGCAATTCCGTGACCGGTGCAGGCAACGACAAGAGGAAGAGGGAAGCTATACAGCCGAATTAGTAGCTGCATCCCCTTCGACACCATCGACATACCAGCTTCGGCTCCTTTCTTGAATTCCCCGAGGTCGAAACCAGCGGAGAAAATACCCTCGCGACCGCGCAGGATTACGGCGCCTGCCGAATCCTGCTCCGCCCGATTCAATGCCTCGTTGAGTTCATCAATGAAGGTATGCCCAACCACATTGGCCTTACCGTCATCGATGGATACGATGGCAACCTCATTGCGTAATTCGTAGTTCATATCGTGACTTTCCTTAAGCGTGAAACGGTACTAGTCTCAATGCGGTGTTGGACTTGAAAACTAATGACACATATAATGTCATTAACTTGGAGTCCAGGCAATACAATGTTGAACTCCTTCAGACACCCTCGGTGGCAAGAGCTATGGGAAAAACAGAATCTGAAACAGCACCCGATGGACGCCGACTGCGAAGTGAGCGCAGCCGGCAAGCTATCATCGACGCTGCGCTGTTACTAATAGAGGAGGGGATTCTCGTGCCGACTGCACAGCAAGTGTCGGAGCGCGCTGAGGTTGGCATCCGCTCTGTGTTCAGGCACTTCACTGACATGGAGAGTCTATTTGCTATTGCAGACAGTAAAATCAGAGACCAGTATCAGGGTCTCTTTGCCGGTGGAAACCGCGATGGTTCATTGCAGGATCGCCTCCTGCATGCGGTGGAGCAACGGGCTCTTGCGTATGAAGCAATTGGCAACCATCTGCTAAGCACTCGGGGGCAATTGTGGCGCTACTCTATCCTCCAGGAACAATACGCGCGTGCCCAACGCCAGCTGCGCAGAGATCTGGAAGACTGGCTGCCGGAACTCAAGGACCTGGGCTCCGAAGCGCGAGAAATGGTCGACGCAGTTGCCTCGTTTGAGCATTGGAATCGATTGCGAGAGCACCAGGCTTTAACTGAAGCCAGTAGCATCAAACTGACTACACGCTTGTTAGAGCAGATCATTATCAACGACTGACCGAGGAAGGGCGCTTTCCGTGCTAGTAGCTTGCCCAGTCCCGACAACGGTGCCACTATCTATTCAACCCTATTGTACAACTCAGATTTATTCATGAGGCGTGGAAGATGATTGAGCTTTATACCGCATCAACCCCCAATGGCCACAAGGCTTCCTGTACTTTGGAAGAGCTCGGATTACCCTACGAGGTGCACCCGTTGGATTTATCTTCTGGCGAGCAACGCGGTGTCGACTACCTGGCTATTAACCCCAATGGTCGAATTCCTGCGATAGTCGATCGGGGCGAGGACAATCTTGCGGTATTTGAATCCGGGGCCATCATGATTTACCTGGCGGAAAAAACCGGCCGTTTACTGCCGGCTGACCAGGCAGGCCGAACACGCGTTATACAGTGGCTGATGTTTCAGATGGGGGGAGTCGGACCGATGATGGGACAGGCTAATGTGTTCTTTCGCTATTTTCCGGAAACGATACAACCGGCGATCGACCGTTACCAGAACGAGTGCAGACGCCTGTTCGAAGTACTGGATCGGCGCCTGGGAGAGTCCGAGTGGCTGGCGGACGATTACTCCATCGCCGATATAGCCAATTGGTGTTGGGTGCGAACGTACAAGTGGTCTGGCGTCTCCCGTGAGGGCTTGGAAAATTTGGATCGCTGGCTCAACGTAATGAAACAAAAACCCGGCTTGCGTCAAGGCATTGAAGTTCCAGTAAAAATTGACAATATTCTGGAAGATAAAGAAGCGTCAAAAAAGTTTCGAGAAAACGCCAACAAAATGGTCCAACGATAGGAGCATAGTCACGCTGGATAAGGCGGTTAAAATCCTCGCGGATCTGCTTGGCCTGATTACCTGCAATACTACTCAGCTCTGCGCGCCTGCAGCACTGCCGCAACTGCATCGCGTCAGGAATGAGAAATACGCTATGAAGGAGGGACAACATGGCAGAACAATTTAAGGAACAGGGCGGCGCAGCCACCATGGACCCGAATGCGGCACTGCGTTGGGCAACATCTAAACTGATGACCCAAATATGCAAACCCCAGCGACAGATCAAAACACGTGCTCAGGTGGAGAAAAATAGACTCAAGTGCGGTAAGGCACATGTCGTTGAGTACTTTCATCAGGCACAAGACGGCTACAGCCATCTGGCGGCTCAGGTTCTAAAACCCCTTTCTGAGCGCTATGACATACAGCTGGTCTGTCATTTGGTGAGTGGGCCGCAAGGCAAAAATTCTGCAGAACCAGAACGACTACTGCAGTTATCACGATATGATTCATTTCATGTTGCACCTGAGTACGGGCTCGCATTTCCCCTCCATAAGGAGGAATTACGTGAGAATTTGGTGCAGGTTGCTTCCGGTATTTTATCCGCGCTGGATTCACAAGCCTTTATTGACCATGCGGCTGCAGTAGGCGATGCGCTTTGGCGTGATGATGAAGCGTCGCTCAATAGCCTTGCCGAGCAATTGGGATGTAACCCACTCGAGACAGTCAAGGAGCGCCTTGACGCAGGGAATGCACGTCGTGAAGAGCTCAAGCATTATTCGGGCGCCATGTTTTTTTACGGCGACGAGTGGTACTGGGGTGTCGACCGCCTGTATCACCTCGAACAGCGATTAGCAGAGCTGGGAATTGACCGAAGTCCGGGAACCTCACTGATCGTGCCGCGACCTGAAGTGGAGCCAGGGGAACGGGTCGATAACGGCAGCCTTACACTGGAAATCTACCCGTCCCTGCGCAGCCCCTATACCGCGATCAGTTTTGATCGCGCCGTCAAACTGGCCAGGGATACCGGCGTAAACCTTCAGGTACGTCCAGTACTGCCTATGGTGATGCGTGGCGTTCCCGCAACGCGACAAAAAGGTATGTACATCTTCCGGGACACAGCACGGGAGGCGAGGGAAGCCGGAGTGACCTTTGGTAATTTTTACGACCCCATTGGGGAACCAGCCCGGCGCGGCTATTCCCTGTACCCCTGGGCCAGCAAACAGGGAAAGGGGGCAGCGCTGATCAGTGCATTTCTCAGTTGTGCCTTCACAAAGGGAATCAACATCAATCGTGACAAGGGCCTCAAAAAAGTCGTGGAACTTGCAGGTCTAGATTGGAGTCAGGCTCAAAAAATCGTCGGTCAGCCGGGCTGGGAAAAACTGCTGGAAGACAATCGTCAGGAAATGTATGCATCCGGCTTGTGGGGTGTGCCCAGTTTTCGCCTGTTGGATAAATCCGGCAAGGTACTGCTGGCTCTTTGGGGCCAGGACAGATTGTGGCTGTTTGCCCGGGAAATTCAGCGGCAACTGGCAGCACGCGCGTGATGTTTTTCAAAAGAGGTTGGGATAGTCGCGCCAATAGTATTGGAGCTGAGCCTTCTGCCAGCCGCTGTAGATCGAGTCCCAATCCAGCCCTTCAATCCGCCAGCCATGGTGCGGTTCAAGATTAGAAGAAAATACCGGAGCACCGTGATCGCAAAAACGCGTGTCCACGCTGATCCGCACCGCAGTTTCAGTGGTATTGGGTTCGGCCTTGTGAACGGCACAGGAATTAAAAATCAGCACATCACCAGCCTCGAAGTCTGAGACATGCCAGCAGGTTTCCTGGTCGTAGATTTCGCACTGTACGCCGCCCACGCCTTGTGTCGTGAAAACAGGCCGAACACCCTTCAAGTGAGATTGCGGTAATACCTTGACGCGTCCCATGTCGGCGGTAACCGCGTGCAGTGCGACCCAAAAACCCGCCATAGTAGGACCTGCGTTATGCGAGTGAGCATCCTGGTGGGGCGGTGTCTCGTAACCGATTTTCCCCGGGGTAGAGATTCGCGCCATCTTCATCGGGTATACGAAAGGCGTTGACCCAGTCACTACCTGCATAAGGTCAAGGATGGAGCGCTGGTGAAAAAAACTGTGAAAGGCCTCGAGTGACTGAACCTTGGGGTATATCTCGTCCCAGGCCGGGTCAGTCTCAAAGAACGGCTCGCCGCTTAAGTGAGGAATCTCACTGCCGTCCCGGGACACGTAGGGTGCGGTTTCCCTCAGCATTACCTGCAGAAGATTTTCGCAATGTTCCTGTGAAACATACTCCTTAAGATACAGATAGCCCCAGTGCGCAAAGCGCTCGCGCAGTGTTTCCGGGTCTTCATCGGCGTAGGAAACCACGTAGGGTTGGTCCCCCGTAACGTTCAGCTCTCTGAAATTGATGGCCCAGCCTCCTGTGAAAATGGCAAATCGCCCGCAATAGCGCATTTTGGGACCGCACAATTGTACTTTCTACGACCGGGAATGCACTGGTTTTATGCTTGGCATTCTAACTATCGACATATAGAATGCCAATATTCTGACGACCATGCGATTCAACAAGGAAAACTATGAAAACTCGAATTACAGAATTACTCGGCATAGAACACCCCATCATCCAGGGCGGCATGCACTTTGTAGGGCTCGCAGAGTTGGCAGCGGCCGTATCCAATGCGGGAGGTTTGGGAATTATTACCGGCCTTACACAGGGCACTCCGGAAAAGCTGGCAAACGAAATCGCGCGCTGCAAGGAAATGACTGATAAGCCCTTTGGCGTCAACATTACCTTCCTGCCGACACTGACTCCCCCAGATTACCCTGCACTGTTCCAGACTATCATCGACGGCGGTATAACCGTCGTAGAAACAGCGGGCAACAACCCGGCGCAGTGGCTACCAATGCTCAAGGATGCCGGCATCAAGGTCATACATAAGTGTACCGCTGTGCGACATGCGCTAAAGGCACAATCTATCGGATGCGATGCTGCATCGGTCGATGGGTTCGAATGTGGCGGCCATCCGGGCGAGGACGATGTCCCAAACTTTATACTGTTGCCGCGGGCTGCAGATGAACTGGAAATTCCATTTGTAGCGTCCGGTGGCATGGCGGATGGACGCTCGCTGGTAGGGGCTCTGGCGATGGGAGCGGAAGGCATCAACATGGGCACACGGTTTATTGCCACTCAAGAGGCGCCAGTACATCAAAAGGTCAAGCAGGCGATTGTGGCAGCCAGTGAACTGGATACCAGGCTGGTGATGCGTCCACTGAGAAATACAGAACGAGTGCTAGCCAATCCGGCGGTCGAACGCTTACTGGAAAAAGAAAAGGCGCTGGGAGCAGACCTGAAATTTGAGGACATCATCGACGAGGTAGCCGGAGTCTATCCTCGGATCATGCAAGAGGGCGATATGGATGCCGGTGCCTGGTCCTGTGGCATGGTCGCGGGCCTGATAGACGATATTCCTACGGTACAGGAGCTCATCGACAATATTATGGCCGAGGCTGACGGCATCATTAATGAGCGCCTGCGTGGTTTTTGCGCCTAGTGGAACAGGCCCAATCAGTCGGCGTGACGGGAACGGCCATGCCGGAAAAATATGTGAAGGCGAATGGCATAGACCTTGCCTACGATGAATTCGGCGAGTCCGATCACCCGGTCATGTTGCTTATTATGGGACTGGGCACGCAGATGATTGCCTGGCCGGAAGAATTTTGCCTAGGTTTAGCGTCACAGGGATACCGTGTGATCCGCTTCGATAATCGTGATATCGGACTGTCACAGAAAATGGACGGCAAACGCGTGCCTCACATGCTGAGGATGGCCGCTTGCGCCCGCCTAAACATACCTTTTGAAGTGCCGTATCTATTAGAAGATATGGCCCGGGATACTATCGGCCTGATGGACGCCCTTGATATCCAGTCCGCGCACATCGTGGGAGCGTCCATGGGCGGCATGATCGCGCAACTGGTAGCCGGCCATTTTCCTTCTCGCGTTTTGTCCCTGACTTCAATTATGTCAACCAGCGGGCGCCGATCCCTGCCCGGTGCTGATCGCAAAATTGCGCTGCATATGATACGGCGACCATCCAGCGCTGATGCCGACACGTTACAAAAATATGCAATGCGGACCTGGCGACTGATTGGCAGCCCCGCCTATCAGCCCAGCGACAAAGTACTCAATGAAAAGTTGTCGCAGGGTTTTCGCCGATCTTACTATCCCCCAGGACATGCCCGCCAGATGGCTGCTATTTTAGCAAGCGGTGATCGTGTCTCGATACTTCAAAAGGTCGTTGCGCCCACGCTAGTCATCCATGGCAAGGCCGACCCTCTGGTGCCAGTATCGGGCGGAATCGATACCGCGCGACTGGTCCGCGGCGCCAAACTGGAACTGATTGAGGGGATGGGCCATGACCTGCCACAGCCGCTGCTCTTAGTGTTTGTGGAAATGATCAGCTCGCACGCGGCGGCGTCAGCGGCGTGATCGTCCCGAGCACATTGATAAACGTTGTTACCACCTATATGAGGTCTTACAAGACGTCATTAGTTGAGATCCACTCCCACCTTCAGTCCGTAATTACCCCCACAAGACGCAGGATTTAGATCACCCTATGAAATTTCTACGCACTCCCGACGAACGGTTTACAGAGCTAGCGGATTACCAATTTGCGACCAATTACAGACAAATCCCCGACGGTGAAGGGGGTGAGCTGCGCCTTCACTATCTCGATGAGGGACCTGCTGAAGGCCCGGTGGTGCTGCTGCTGCACGGGCAACCGTCCTGGTCGTACCTCTACCGATTTATGATTCCACAGCTTGCCGAAGCAGGGTTCCGCGTGCTGGTTCCGGACCTCATCGGTTTCGGACGCTCTGACAAACCTACGCAAATCGAAGACTATACGTACGCTTCTCACATTCAATGGATGAGCGACTGGCTAGCAGCGATGGATATCGCGGAAGTCACACTGTTCTGTCAAGACTGGGGCAGCCTCATCGGGCTGCGTCTGGTGACTGCCTACCCGGAATGTTTTTCAGCCGTGGTGTTATCAAACGGTGGATTACCGACCGGAATGATCCCGGACGAATATACCGAACCACTCAAGGAAGCTTACCAAACTTTGCCTGTCGTCAAAGCGGAGGAATTGGGCGATCGCTTTAATGATACCTCCGGAATCCCCGGCTTTCTGTACTGGAGAAAATTCTGCGCAGAGAGCCCCGATCTCGACATTGGAGAAGTAATGCAGAGTGCTTCCGCAACGCAGCTAACCCCCGCGGAGAAAAGCGCTTACAGCGCGCCGTTTCCAGACCAGAGCTATATGGCGGGTGCACGCAAGTTTCCTTCTCTGGTACCGGTGTTTAATGATGAACCGGAGGTCGAAGAGAACAAAGCAGCATGGAAGGTGTTACACCAATTTGATAAACCCTTCATGACCGCATTTTCCGATAACGATCCCGTCACTGCCGGCGGTGAAGTCAGGTTTCAACAAGAAGTGCCGGGTGCAAAGGACATTGCACACCGAACGATTGCAAATGCAGGACACTTCGTGCAACAGGAACAACCCCAATTATGTGTGCAGGCCATTTTAGATATAACTGGTCGCCACACCTCATCATGATCTTTACAGATAGGAGATAGACAATGGATACTCGATTAAACGAAGAAGATCTGGCATTCCAGAAAGAGGTACGCCAGTTCCTCACTGAATCCTGGGACGACGAAGTGCGCGCTCGCTGCAGCAATCCTGCGACCATGAAAGAGGGTGTTGAAGAATGGCAAGACCGGCTCTACAAGAAAGGCTGGATGGCGCCACACTGGCCAGTGGAACACGGTGGAACTGACTGGAGTGTTACCCAGAAGTTCATTTACAACTCAGAGCGCGCGACCTTCGGCGCGCCTGAGGCAGTCCCTTTCGGAGTCACAATGGTGGCGTCTGTCATCATCGACTACGGCAGTGATGAGCAAAAAGCAAAGTTTTTGCCGCGAATACTTCAAAGCGACGACTGGTGGTGCCAGGGCTACTCTGAGCCGGGGGCGGGTTCTGACCTCGCCTCGTTAAAAACGCGTGCAGACCTGGACGGTAATGAATACGTCATCAACGGCAGCAAGATATGGACAACTTATGCCCAGTACGCCGACTGGATATTTTGTCTGGTGCGAACTGATAGTTCGGGACGCAAGCAGGAAGGTATTACCTTCCTGCTTATTGACATGAAAACACCAGGTATTACGGTACGTCCCATTGACACTATTGATGGCTTTCATCACTTGAATGAAGTGTTTTTCGATAACGTGCGGGTGCCGGTGGAGAACCGTATCGGCGAAGAAGGAAAAGGCTGGACCTATGCGAAATCACTGCTTGTTCAGGAGCGTCTTTCGATTGCCGAGGTGGCGGACTCAAAACGTGCTCTTACAGAATTGCGTGAATTAGCCAGAGGCGAAGTCAATGGAGGTAAACCTTTGTTGGAAGATCCCTTGTTTGCAAAAAGATTAACCGATGTAGAGATCGAACTGATGGCGGTGGAGTTCACCGAGCTACGCGCACTGGCGTCTATTGCCGAGGGCGATGAGCCGGGACCTGAATCTTCTCTGTTGAAATTGCAGGGCACGGAAATCCAACAGACTATCCAGCAACTCCGCATGGATGTGGCTGGTTATTACAGCGGTACATTGCAGGGAGATCTGGGCGCCGACCAATTGGGGCACGACTTTGCTGATTCCGCACAAAAAAACTTCTTCCGAGGAAGAGCTGCATCGATCTACGGGGGCTCTAACGAGGTCCAAAAGAACATCACTGCCAAGTACGTACTTGGCTTGTAGGAGATAAGACATGAATTTCAATTTGAATGAAGAGCAGAATTTGATTCGCGATAGCATTGCGCGCTTTGTGTCCGAGAACTACGGATTTGATCAGCGTAATACCGTTGTCGTAATGGACCACGGTTTCAGTACCGAACATTGGCAGCAGTTTGCTGAACTTGGATGGTTGTCGATTCCGTTTGCTGAAGCGCACGGTGGTTTCGGTGGAGGCCCCGTCGATACAATGTTGATCATGCAAGAGTTCGGGCGTGGACTAGTAGCAGAACCCTATCTTCCGACTGTATTGCTGTTTGGCGGACTCCTGCAGTCTGGTGCAGACGCTGCGCTGCAGGATGAGTATATTCCGAAGATTATTTCCGGAGAGTTGCAGGGTGCTTTCGCCTATTTAGAGCGGCAGAGTCGCTATGAAATGACCGACATCGCCACGACTGCACGTCAGGAAGGCAGCAACTGGATACTCAATGGCGAGAAAACAGTTGTCTTGAACGGCGGCGCAGCACAGAAGCTGATTGTCGCGGCACGCACCTCCGGAGAGCAATTTGATCGGGCCGGCATTACTCTGTTTTTGGTGGATGCAGGCAGCAATGGCTTCAAGAGTACGGTGTACCGTATGACTGATGGTCAGGAAGCGGCCAATTTGACACTGTCCAATGTGACAGCTGAAGCTGTGATCGGTACTACTGGTGATGGCCATGCATTGATGGCGCCGATCATCGACTCCGCGTGCACGGCAGTCTGTGCCAACGCGCTGGGTGCGATGGAAGCACTGAATGCGCTGACGCTCGAATACTGCAAGACGCGTGAGCAGTTTGGCGTTGCAATTGGTTCATTTCAAGCATTACAGCACCGCATGGTAGACATGTTTGGCGCCTGTGAGAACGTGAAGTCGCTCTTGTATAGAGCTGTGTGTAGCGCGCAGGAAGGGGATGACGATGCCCGGCGCAGTATGCTGGCACTGAAAGTAATGACCGGTCGAGCAGGGCGCTTGATTGGCGGCGAGGCGATTCAGCTTCACGGCGGCATGGGCATGACGGACGAACTGTCGGTTGGGTTTTTCGTAAAGCGTCTGATGATCATCAACACGCTGTTCGGCGATGCCGACTATCACCAGCAGTTGTTTGCCAAATTGGTCAATGACTCAGTTTCCGATCAGAGCACCCAGGACGCGCAAGCTGCGTGACCGCCAATATAGGCATCTGCCGAGTATCAACAGTGGCGCATAGTCATATACGCCACTGTGGTCAGCACTACATACCTTTGCTGGTAATAATAATATCTTTTGAGTCGGCCGGTAGCGAAATGGAGGTACCATCCTGCCCCAGTGTGTAATCTAAAAAAACATCATCCACTCCTTCCAGCCACGCGGCTTCCATCCCGGGAATGATTAGTGGAGGAACAATGTGATAGTACAAAAGGTGGCCCACGTTGGCATCGCGGGCAGTCTCAGCCGCTCCCACCGGGCTGGCGTGATAGTCCAGGATATCAGCGGTTATCTTTGCGAGATTATCAATTCCAGCGTTTGTAGCAACTTCGTTCATTGTGCCAACGAGATTCGGCGCCAACGCCTCATGCACCAGCAAATCAACATTTTGTGCAAATTTTTCAATGTTGGCTGATTTGTTCGTGTCTCCGCTGATCAACACCGTGCGATCTTTATAAGTAAAGAGGTAGCCTATAGCCGGATCGATAGGATGATGCTCAACCGCAAGCGCCTGAATCTTCAAATCGCCATTTTCATAAACCGATTCCAGTTCACCCTCGGCAGGTTTTGTAAACGGTACCGCCTCCATACCGGCACCAGACAAATTTGCTACGCTGTCGCCGTGGTGATCATGACGGTAAACAGAATCCTGCTGGTAGGCGCGATTGAAACCCTCAACCACCTCTTGCACACCCTCGGGACCGATAATCGGCAGGGGCTGCGTATTACTTCCATTCACCCAGCGGATGGTGGCCATTTCTCCGAGACCATCTATGTGATCTGAATGGAAGTGCGTCAGCAATACCGCCTCAATTTTACCTGTGGGATAACGCATAGTAACAAGGTTACGCAACCCGCCAGAACCTGCATCGACGACGAATAATTGCTCACCCGCAACGACCGCAACACAAGGGCCGGAACGCTTAGGGTCAGGCAGAGGACCACCAGCTCCGCACAATGTTACATGCAGGCCGTCTTCAAATTCTGCGATGATATCGGATGTCATCGCTCGCTCGGCACCTTTTTTCATGATAAACAATGAAATATTTGCACGCTGGTTATAGACAATTACGCCTACCACCGCGAACACTGCCAAAATAATTACAGACTTTCTCATGGTGATTTTCCCTGTATCAGTTGCCCTGAAATATTCTAAAAATTGCATATGAGGCAGCAGGCCTCAAGATACTATTAACTGAACTTATTATAGTTGCTCTTCTTAAACTTATGATTCTGCGAGCGTTTGTTGTAAACGGTTCATGCCGCTAATCCAACGATCGTAATCAGAGCTCTTGCGCTCCATGTAGGTTTTCACTTCCGGGTGGGTGAGGATAAGAAATGCGTCTCGCTCCAGGTGCTCAACCACAATATCCGCCAGTTGGTCTGGCTCCATCATTCCATCACCGGCAGCCGCTTTAGTACCCTGATCTTCAGCATTTGCCGTCATCGCAGTGCGCACTGCCTGGGGACATAAGAGGGAAACTTTAATACCTTGGTGTGCGTAGGTCATTGCCAACCATTCGCCAAACCCAACCGCTGCGTGTTTGGATGTCCCGTAGGCCGCACCGCCTATCTGGTTCAAAAGACCTGCGGCGGAAGCGGTATTGAGAAAATAGCCGCCCCCACGCTTAATCATGCGAGGTACAAGGTGTCTGGCGGCGTATACATGAGACATCACGTTAATCTCCCAGATCGCCTGCCACTCTTTATTCGAGGACTGTTCGCTTTCGCCAATCGCTATTCCGGCATTGTTGCAGAACAGGTCTATCGGGCCGATTTCTTTCTCCGTATCTTCAATAATGCGAATAATATCGTCTTCTTTAGCGACATCAGCAGACATTGCAATGCAACCCAACTCGGAGGCAGTTTGCAGACTCGTCTCCGCATTAATATCCACAGCAACGACAGCTTTCGCGCCCTCAGAGATGAACTTTTTCACCAGAGCCTTGCCAATCCCACTGCCCGCACCCGTAACAACGACTATCTTGCCTTCAAGCTGCATAATTTAATCTCCTACTACGATCAATATGTTGGCATAATAACTGCCATATTTTATAATGTCACCCTGCCAATGAATCGTACAGCGAAAGGAAGCATCCATGGAAGTAATCAACACAGTACTGCCCAATAAGGAACAAATGGAAGGATTCCTCGCGCCCGACGACGGTATGGCTGTCTATATGGTCAATCTACTCAAATACAAAGACAAGGCCGAATATGCCGATGGCCGTGTAACGGACTTAACCGGCCAGGAAGCGTATTACCTCTATTCCAAAAGGGTGAAAAGGCTTCTAGAGAAGGTTGGCGGTGAGATTTCTTTTAGTGGCAATGTACGTCGCTTAACCTTGGGCGAAGTCGAGGACCTCTGGGACGATATTGCGATCGCCATGTATCCCAGTCGCAGCGCCATGTTAGAAATGATGCAACTGCCCGAAATGGCGGAAATCAGCGTACACAGGTCAGCGGGCCTGGCAGGGCAATTGAATATCGAAACGGTAGGCGCACCGATGCTCTAACTCCCATCACATAGCAGCAGGTGGACGGTCTCTTAGGGGTGTAAGCATGCCTGCCCTGCGGTAACTCCTGTCATAAAAGAAGGAGACGAGGGCCGTTCAGTAGTTAAGAATGGCCTATTACCTGCTCGGTAATAGGCACAGTGGGCACAACGATCGTATCCCTGATGAGTATGTTTTTTGCAACGCTCTGATAACTCTCGCTGGCAATGAGATCAGCAAAGTAACGGGCATGAGGATAGTGAATTATATGGACCTCATGAAAGCGCAGGCCACCTTCCAGCGCAACGGAACGGCCTCTGTGCAGGGGCCCGTATTTCAACGCAGCTATCCGGCTGTACATTTCACTAATATAAGGTTGATCTACTGCGCGCTGTTGTACGGTTCCCGTTTTGACCAGATTATAAACGACCAGACCGTCCCTATTGATTTCTTGCAGAGCCCTCAGCCTGGTCACTCTACTGCGCCAGATTGTAGCATCGGGCGAAGCCCTATAAAGCGCGGAGGGCCGCAGCGGTTCAATACGCCATTTCCCCCTGAGAAGGTCCCTCAGGCGACGTTGCAGTAGAAGCTGGGGGATGCCCATGTTGGCCCTGCAGTTTCGTCGCATTCCGTGAATATAACTATCGGCAAACAACTCCCTAGCCTCGCAGGTCTGAGGATCGGCAAAACTCTCTTCATAGTCGAGGCGAGAGGGATACTCAAACAATAAAACGCCATCCCAGTCGCGCTTTCCTAGTTGTGCGGATTTTATGCTGAAGGCTGCCTGTCCGGCATAAACCAATCGAGCCTTCCCGGAAGACATAACCTGCTGCTTGAATCGAGCGGCGGTCTCAACTATTTTTTCACCACCGCGTATTCTGAAAAATATCAAAATATGAAAGGTAGCACCCGAATGCAATAGCCTTTGCAGGTCTTGAGCCGAGGTGCGTCGTTTACGCAAATAAAAAAAATGTTGCCAGACAGATGCCAGCATAACGATAGCCAGAATAATTGCGGACAGTGCAAGCATCTTTGGTTGGGCAGCTCCCTTGAAAGTGTCAGCGCGCCGTGCAACGTGTTTATACCGCGAGGAACCTAACTCAAATAGTGTTCCATAATTCCGCGTCCGGCAAACAGCGCCTTAACAGATTTTTTATCCGCTGCGCCATACTCCAGCAACTCATCCTGCACATGAAGTCGTGCGAGATTCAGTCGCCTTTGAGTACGCGCCCGGGTTTGACCAAAGCCGTAGTCATATTCGTAATACTTTTCGCCCGCTAGTCCAGCGGCAATATTGGCCCGCGCAAATTCGAAGTAGGTACCCTGAGCGTAGTCCAACACAGTATTTAGCGAGTCCGGCACACTGTCGTTCTCCGGCCAGTCGCAATCGCTGTAATTTTTTTCGCCGAACAGGCGATCAGTATATTCAAACAACATACCACGGAACTCTCCAAGCCAACTACAGGGAGTCGGGTCGGTGACAAAGTGTGCTTTGCAGGCGCCCGCCAGGGCGAAGTCTGCAAGACAGGGGCGAGCACCCAGTAGAAAATCGTTGCTGGCAAAATGTGTGTCCAGTGCGCGAAGCATAGTCATGTAGTCACCACGTACTGACTCTTCCTGATCGGGGCCCACACCATTATAAGCGCAAACATTTTTTCCAAAGCCCTCATACATCATGTCGCCTATCGGTGCGAAATCCTTCAACTCCTGCTCTGTGAAGGGCTCCTCTATCGACCGGTTCATAACTGTATTTGCACCGAAGCGGGGACCCACCCACGCAATATTTTCTGGATAGCACCAGCGGGTATGGACAGCGACGCGGCCCAACCAGTGATTGAATATATCCTCCAGAATAAAACAGCAGGAGCGCTGCAGCGGTGTGGAGGGAATGACGGGGGTGTGGTGAAATCGGTCGTTTAACATCGGACCCAATGCGATAGTGTCGTGGATCATCCACTTTTCAGGGGTAAGGAGGGCAGGGATGAAGTGCGTACCAGTGCGGGCTTCTATTTCGGCTGTGCGCTCCTGCGTTTTGAAATCCCAATACCAGGGAATTTTCTGGAAGCGCAGCTGTGCTTCCAGCTTGCGCGAGAACATACTCAACTCTATGCCTATCAGACCATAGTCTCCACGGTACATATCTTCATTTCTCTTGGTGATTGTTCAACCGAGAGTTACATAATGGCATAGAATGTGTCAATATAAAGTCTACTGCATATGTACGTTATCGACATCTTACACAAAAGAATTGAGCTAACAGGAGAATCTGCGATGTCCACGCCAGAACGACTATGCCTAATTGGGGGTACCGGCTCACCCTATACACGCAAGATGGTTGCATTGCTTCGTTATCGGCAGATTCCCTACAGTATTATCTGGGCAGATCCAGCTGGGACTCTCGATGCCATGGGCATCGAAAAGCCAAAGCCCACCTTTCTTCCCACCTTCCTGTTCGAGAGTGACGATGGCGACATACAGGCCACGTGCGATTCCACCCCCATCATACGCCGGCTGGAGAAACTCTACGCAGGCCGCAGTGTCATACCTTCCGACCCGGCTCTGGCCTTCCTTGATTATCTGATCGAGGACTTTGCTGATGAGTGGTGCACCAAGTACATGTTTCATTACCGGTGGTATCCGGCAGCAGATGCCGACAACGCGGGAACGCTACTACCCTTCGGTATGGGCGTCAGCCTTCCGTCTGAAAACCACAAACCATTTAAAGAATTCTTCTCGAAACGACAAATCGATCGCCTGTACGTTGTGGGCTCCAACGACACAACCGCACCAGTGATCGACGCTAGTTACCGGCGCTACCTGGCGGCATTGGAAGCACACCTGGAACAACAACCCTTCATGCTCGGCAATCGCCCCGGCGCTGGGGATTTCGGCATGTTTGGACAATTGACTCAATTGGTGGGCTTTGACCCAACGCCACGCGCAATGGCACACGAGGTATCACCGCGCACGGTCGCCTGGGTTGACCTGATGGAAGATCAATGCGGCCTTGAACCACAGGACGGCGACTGGACCCGACTTGAAGATATGCCTGCAACATTGAAAGGGCTGCTGGATGAAATCGGTAGGGTATATACCCCAGCGTTACTTGCCAATGCCAAATCGGTGGAGGCAGGCGAGAAGACCTGGGAAGCCGAGATCGATGGCGCGCCCTGGACGCAGAAGACCTTTCCATACCAGGCTAAATGTCTGCGCTGGGTCAATGAACAATACCGCACTTTGAGTGATTCCGATAAAACGCGTGTAAACGCAGTACTGGCCGGAACGGGTTGCGAAGCCCTGCTATCAGATCGCTAGACAGGCGTTTCTATTTAAAAAGGACTAAGTACAGACTATGAACGACACACCATTTGACAATCGCGTCACCCAAATGACAGGTACCCGTTATCCGATCATCCAGGCCCCAATGGGATGGATAGCGCGCGCACAACTGGCCTCAGCTGTGAGCAACTCCGGAGGCATGGGCATCATCGAGACGTCCTCAGGTGAGCTTGACAATATCAAGGCCGAAGTCGCAAAAATGCGTACCCTGACTGACCGGCCCTTTGGAATGAATGTGGCTCTGTCGTATGTAAAAGGTTCCAACATCATTGAATTCGTCATCGAGCAAGGAATCAAGTTCGTGACGACCTCATCAGGTAGTCCGAAGGTATGTACTGCCGACTTTCAAGCGGCGGGCATCAAAGTCTTTCATGTGGTGCCGACACTCGAAATGGCACTCAAGGCAATCGATTCTGGAGTGGATGGGCTGGTGGTGGAAGGCGGAGAGGGGGGCGGTTTTAAAAACCCTAACCCGGTTTCCACTATGGTCCTGCTGCCACTGATACGCTCTCGCGTTGATGTACCCATCATCGCCGCTGGCGGCATGGTTGATGGCGCCTCAATGGCTGCCGCCTTCGCGCTAGGTGCCGAGGGTGTACAGATGGGCACGCGCATGCTCTCTTGCGCGGAATCACCAGTACATGACAACTGGAAGCAGGCCGTTGTCAATGCTGCTGAAACAGACACTGTTTTTCTGAATCAGGAATCGCGACCCGCATTGCGAGCACTGCGCACACAAAGAACTGCGGCTCTGGCGCCGCTGGGTAAATTTAATGTGATGGAGAATATGATGGATCTGCAGTCGCTGTATTTTGGTGGCGATATGGAAGCGGCAATTCCACTGTCTGGGCAAGTGTGCGGGCGGATAGATTCGATCAAAAGTGCTCAAGAGATTGTCGAGGAAACGGTGTCGGGGTTTCGGGAGATTATGCGGGATCTGGCGGGGCAGTATGCTACGTGATTCACGCCAGGCCTAAGGTGTCAGCAGGTAGTTTCAGAATGGCACGAATCGCGGTATAACCGCAGTATCGGTCGATGTTTAGCCGGGACATACCCGCTCCCGGAAGGCTTCCAGAGGTTATAGACAACTCGCCCCAACAACATAGAACCAAACGAAGGAGATCAAACACAATGGGATTCCAACCAAGCGAACGTGTTCAGGAGATCAATGCCAAACTACAGGCATTTATGGACGAACACATCTATCCACGAGAGCATGAATGGGACGAGTTCACCCAAGACCCCGTCAATCTGTGGCAGACACCAGACTGGTTCTTCCAACTCAGAGAGAACGCCAAGTCACAGGGCTTGTGGAATCTGTTCCTGCCCCATGAATATGAACCCTGGAGTCCAGGCTTAAGCAATATAGAAATCGCCACCATATTTGAGACCATGAGCAAAGTTAGCTGGGCCCAATCCGTATTCAATTGCAATGCACCAGACCGAGGCAACATGGAGGTACTGGCTAAATACGGAACACCGGAACAGCAGGAACAGTGGCTGCACCCGCTTCTCGATGGGAAAATTCGATCTGCCTATGCCATGACCGAACCGCAGGTCGCGTCTTCGGACGCCACCAATATGGAACTGGAAATCACGCGTGATGGAGAGGAGTACGTGTTGAATGGCCGCAAGTGGTGGACCACGGGTGCCGTCAACCCACACTGCAAAATTATGTTGGTGATGGGCAAGTCAAACCCCGAAAATGATCGCCACCGGCAACATTCAACCATCCTGGTGCCGCGGGATACACCCGGCATCACACTGGTACGTACACTGCGAGTATTCGATAACCTGCATTCTCCGGGCGGGGAAGCTGAGTTGTTATTTGAAAACGTACGTGTGCCAGTTAGCAATATGATTAAGGGCGAGGGCTGTGGGTTTGAGATTGCACAGGGGCGTCTCGGCCCTGGCCGATTCCAATACGCCATGATGTTTGTCGGCATGGCTCAGCGCTGCCTCGAGCTGATGTGTGCCCGGGCTGAAGAGCGTGTGGCATTTGGCGAGAAGCTGAGTAAAAAAACCAGTGTGCAGCATGAAATAGCACGCTGTCGTTGCGAGATCGAGCAGTGCCGCCTGTTAACGCTGCACGCTGCGGAAATCATGGACCGTGAGGGTGTCAAAGCGGCTATGGCACACATTTCGATGTTGAAAATTGTTGCACCTAGTATGGCGCAGTCAGTTGCCGACCGCGCTATGCAGGTATTTGGTGGCATGGGCGTCTGTCAGGACACACTTATTCCCTCCGTATTTACCACCGCGCGTTTCTGCAGAATCGCCGACGGCCCCGATGAGGTACATATGTCGCAGTTAGGCAAGCTCACGATCCGCGACCTGGTAAGCTGATATGGGTCTTGTGGCGAACACTCGCGAAGTCGGAAGAGTACTCGCAGAGGCGTCAAAAGCCTTGTCAGTATTGCGGACGTTCAAGATGCCGCGCAGTGAAGACTGCGTGTCCTTGGGCGCGTTGTTTGAAGATGCGGTTGCGGCTCACCCGGACAATGTCATGCTGCTGTTCGAGGACCGGCAATGGACCTACACTGAATTTAATGTTGCCGTAAACAGATTTGCGCACCTACTCCAGGAACGAGGCATTAGTCGCGGTGACTGTGTGGCCTTGTTTATGGAAAATCGGGCAGAGTTTGTCATGTCCATGCTGGCATTGGTAAAACTCGGGGCCAGCGCCGCCTTAATCAATAGCAGTCTTAGCGGAGCGGGCCTCGTGCATTGCCTCCGCGCGACCCAGGCAAAGGCCTGCATCGTAGGCGAGGAGCGGGCAGCCGTAATGGCTGAGGTGCTTCAGGACCTGGCGTTGCAAAAGGAACACGATTACCTGTGGATGGCCGATAGCGGTCTTGACTCAACGCCGGGCTCAGCACCGGATTGGGCGCAGGATGTCGGTGCTGCCCTGACGGCTATGCCCAGCAGCAACCTCCCGGTAACACGCGATATCACCGCAGGTGAAACGGCGCTGTATATATTCACCTCTGGCACCACAGGAATGCCCAAGGCTGCCGTTGTTCTACACAAAAAAATCTATGCCGCAAGCCTGGGGATGGGACGTATCGGCTTTCAGCTCAAGTCCACAGACAGACTTTATCTGTGCCTACCCATTTACCATATTACCGGTATGTGTCCCGGCCTTTGTGCTTTTATTTGTAGCGGCGGCTCTATTTATCTGCGCCGTAATTTTTCCGTCTCAACGTTCTGGCACGAAGTACAGAAGTACCAGACCAACTGCTTCGTTTACGTCGGAGAGCTTTGTCGCTATCTGGTTAATGTTCCGCCGGGAGCCCAGGAGAAGAATAACCCGCTGGATAAAATGTTGGGGAATGGTCTGCGGCCGGATGTGTGGGATGCCTTCAAGCACCGGTTCGGCGTTACGCGTATTTGCGAAATATATGGCTCAAGCGAGGGCAACGCTACATTCCTGAACTTGCTCAACAAAGAAAAAACTATCGGCGCCTCAATTACGAAAGTCGCACTCGTGAAGTACGATATCGAAACCGACTCTATTTTACGAGACAGCGCAGGTCACTGCATTGAGGTGGCAAAGGGTGAAGCCGGCTTACTACTGGCCCAGATAAACGACAGGGCAGAGTTTGAGGGATACACCAATCCCGAGGCCACCAAGAGCAAAATTATTGAGAACGTGCAGGTTGCGGCCGATCGCTGGTTTAATACTGGCGACCTGATCCGCAGGATTGATGTTGGTTTTGCCTTGGGTATGAAGCACTACCAGTTTGTGGATCGAACCGGTGATACCTTCCGCTGGCGGGCGGAGAATGTTTCAACCAACGAGGTAGGAGAGGTTCTTAATCTGCATCCGCAGATCAGCATGGCAAATGTCTACGGCGTTGAAGTGCCAGGCGTAGAGGGGCGCGCTGGCATGGTGGCATTTGAACTGGAGGAGGGGGCCGAGCTTGATCTCGCCGCATTCCTATCGCTGGTCGAACATGAACTTCCGTCCTATGCTCAACCCATCTTCATTCGAATTCTGAAATTAGCTGAAACGACGGTAACGTTTAAACTGCTAAAGGGAGATTTACGCGAGCAGGCTTTCCATCTGGCGAAGGTTGGTGGAGACACACTGTACGTTCGCAAACCTCGTGGTAACAGCTACGAAATGTTGGACGTAGAATTTTATCAGCATCTGGTTGCGGGCACTTCAGGTTACTGACACAAAAAAGCACTTCAATACAAGGGCACACATCATGGCTAAAAATCAGATGATTAACACGCTGGAAGTTCGCAAGGACGGATGGGGCAAAACCCGAGTTGTCTCCGAGCCGCTGACAGGCGAACTCAATGAAAATGAAGTATTGCTCAAAGTGGACTCCTTCGCGTTGACCGCCAATAACATTTCTTATGCCGGTGCTGGAGATTTACTGGGATACTGGGGATTTTTCCCCGCCGAGGAGGGCTGGGGTCGTATTCCCGCGATGGGCTGGGCTGAAGTGGCCGCCTCAGCACACCCTGACATTGAGCCCGGAGAGAGAGTATGGGGATTCTTCCCGTTTAGCACCCATGTGAAAATTCTTGCAGGAGGCGTGAAACCCGACAGCTTTCACGATCTCTCCCAACACCGCGCCGAGTACGCGCCGGTCTACGCCCGGTTTGAACGGGCCTCTGCTAATCCCATATACGATGCCACCCGGGAAGATCGAGACAGCCTACTGCGCGGTCTCTTTATGACATCCTGGCTAGTAGAAGACTTTATGACGGTAAACAAATACTTCGACGCAAGTGCGTGTCTTATCACCAGTGCCTCCAGCAAAACCAGTATAGCGTTGGGCTACTGCGTAAAGAAACATGGAGTAATGAAAAGTGTTGGTATCACCTCAGCAGGTAATGTCGCATTCTGCGAATCACTGGGATGCTACGACAAGGTAATCACCTATCAAAACATTGTAAGTCTCGATGCGGATGAGCCGGTTGTCACAGTAGACATGGCCGGCAGCGCTGTCGTGCTCAGTGATCTTCATCATCACTATGACGACAACATGAAATACTCCTGCCAGATTGGCGCAACACACTACGAAGAAATGGGGGCTGTCGAGGATCTACCTGGCGCAACGCCAGAGTTTTTCTTCGCACCAGGGCATATCCAGACACGCAGCGCTGAAGTGGGTGCCACCGAGTTGATGACCAGCATGGGTAAAGACTACGTCGACTTTCGCGCCGACAGCGAGCGATGGCTCGGGATCAATCATAGCTACGGCTCCCGGGCTCTTGAGGAAACGTATCAAGCGGTACTGGCCGGCCGGAGTGACCCGGCAAGCGGACAAATTGTGTCTATGTGGCCTCAAAATTAGTACAGCCTGGAATAGGGCGGTGCACTTACAACAGTTCTTCTGCCATTAGTTTCAAAGCTTCCGGTTGAGGGGAGGTGATAAGCATCATATCCAATGATCCGCGTTTCTCTGCAGCTTTCCATGCACTGAGGCGCTCTCGGATACGCTCTGCGGGCCCAATCAGGTTAGTAAGATCAATAAGCTCACTCGGCACTGCGGTGGCCGCTTTCTCTTTCTCGCCCTTCAGATAAAGGGTTTGGATCTGCTCTACCTGATCGCTGTAGCCCATACGGCGCGCAAATTCGGCGTAGAAGTTCTTCCCCTTGGAACCCATGCCCCCGAGTTGCCTCGCAAGCGCGGGCTTCATCATCTGCTGCACCTCAGACACATCATCGTGGACGATTACATTGACAAAGGTACTCACCGTAAACTCCTTCCGCGTGCATCTGGCACCTTCCTTTGCGAATCCCTCTGCGAGGTAACGGTCTACTATATCCCCAGTGTTATTCGGATCAATGAACGATAATAAAACGCCATCTGCGATTTCAGCCGCCAACCTCAGTCCGCCGGGACTGATAGAAGCAAGGAATATCGGTTGTGCTGCATTGGGATGTGCCACACTTTTTAAAGGCTTGCCGGCACCAGTGGTATTGGGACCAGTCATCGGTAACTGATAGTGATATCCCTCATGCACGAGTGGCTCCTTACGTTCAAGAATCTTACGTACGATGGCAACATACTCTCGCGTTCTAGTAAGGGGGCGATCATACGCAACACCATGCCAACCCTCTGCAACTTGCGGACCCGAGCTCCCGAGCCCGAGGTTAAAACGACCACTGGACAGGGCATCCAAACCAATAGCTGTCATCGCTGCAGAAGCAGGTGAACGCGCAGGTATTTGCATGATCGCAGTACCGACTCTTATTGTTGATGTATGCGCTGCCAACCAGGTAGCACTCGTAACAGCATCGCAGCCGTATGCCTCTGCAGCCCAAACTGAATCAAACCCAAGAGACTCAGCCAATTTGACTACCTCTAAGTCAATACTTGGCTTGGCACTGAATGCCGTTTGTGTAAGTCCTAATCCCAGTTTCATCTGCAGTCCCTACAAGTTTGGTTTTGGTAAGCGCTCTAATAGCGGCGACTCATGTTAGCAATTATCGGCACGCCAGGAACCCAGTGAATACTTTAATAGCGTCCTGCCTTAGTAATCCCATTCCTGCAGCAACCTATAGACCCATAGGCTGTTGCAGTGGGGTGGACTGATGAAAGCCTGTGTGTAACTATGTGTCTAAATACTATATTTAACATAATATACATTATGCGCATATTGGATAAGACTAGCGTGGGGGCTGATACGGCGCTTAACGTGGGGTTTGGGACGCTAAATGCTATTCCAGAGCTCTCTCCGCGCGCCTAGAATCCACTTTAAGTGAGTTCCTCAGCTTTGCAGATCTCGCAGTTTTTCCAGCGCAGCTGATCCAGGCTTTCTCGTTATAACATGACCAGACGGATTGCTCTTCAGGATGCTCCTTAATCTAAGCATCGATCCAGGTACGTTTCGATAGTGCACGCAGCTCATGAAGGCACCAACCCCAAGACGTTGCTTTTACCAGTGTTGCAGCAGTTAGGGCGCGGACCCTTCGAGGTAACCATAAATCAATGGCGCAATGACCTGCGCGGTTTCAGAAAACGCTCTGCCATTGGGGTGGCCATCGCCTTCAACATTGTAGTTTTTATTGTCTTTGATATGTTGAAGCATATCCACAACCGTCACTTGCTGCTCATCCGCCCAACTCGAAACCTCTTCATGGATCATGCGATAAGGGTATCGATCCCCGAATGGCTTGGTATAGTCCGGATGAATTACTACTAGAAATGGTATCCCTCGGCTATGGCACAGCGCTACCATATCGGTAAACGCCTGCCGCCCTTCAGCCCATTTAGGTCCATTCTCTTTTGCGGCCAAAAGATACTTCGTGTTCAGGTTGATCCCTGCTTCCAAAATCGAATCACCATTGAAAATGTAGTGATTAAGATTGTCCTTTATATAAGCAAGCAGCCAAGAGGATACATATTTGTAGCGAATAGAGGGTCGCACTGGTACATTTTGTTGTGGCTCGCCGTCATTCATTACATAACCTAGCACTACAAGATCAGCAGCGTAATGCTCTATGACCTTATTCAGTAAGTGGTATTCCTGCACCGTGTTGTAACCTGGCACACCTAAGTTATAGGCATTTATTTCCAGTCCATAGGGTGGCTGAGCAAGTACCTGCTCGACATACTCCGTTAACACCTCGTCTTGGTTAACAGCCCAGCCAAAGGTATAGGAATCACCAATAAACAAAACTCGTTTTCGGTTATCTCTGGGATCAAAATTCTCTCCGCGAAAACCATGAGTGTTAGTTCGATATTGCCAAGTCTGCCCGGTATCAGGAATGCGGTTTTCACGAACTGCCTCCCTATGAAGCTCATACTCTAAAGGGCTATCGGGCAGTGGTGCATATAGCTCATGCTGCCAGTGTTTTGAAGCCCTGCGCCATTGAATTTCCTTGACTGCCCTGAAGATATACTCCGCAAGAATCAATGCAAAGACCAATGAAATGACCAGCAACATTAGACTGCCAGTCACTTCGTATGCCCTGCCCCTAGATATCTTGTTCACCCGCAGAATTTCCTGCTTGCCATGGTTGTCGCCCCCAAGAAGTCACGCCAGCGTAGCTAAACACTCGACTATCCTAGCTCGCACCAAGCCACGCAACAATACTGCCATAAACCCATAACAATTTAATGCAATGACAGAACTTGCTGGCAAAAAGTCCTTGGCCGAGTTGACAGCAGTCGTTATGGCCTAGTTGGCCAGCAAGACAGTGAGCTCTATCATGAGCGCAGCATAGGGTGGCGTAACCGTAAATCAGAAAGCTGCGCTAGACCAGCAAGAGGCAACGGCTATGCGCAAGCTAGTCGGAGATCGGCCAACGCTTGTCATCGGTGTAGAAGGAAAATCGGTCTGCAATTAATTCCTGTGTCAACCCGTACTCAGCCAGATTGTATTCATGTTTGCCATGCTTACCCTTGGGATTGGCATCAATGTGGGCCTGCATGGCGGCCTGCGATTCTTCACTAAGCGCGAGCCCAAAGGCCGCGTACACCTTTTTAACTATCGCCAGAGGTTGATCCACAAATTCGCGCTGAGAGCAATCCACAAATAGCTCTGGTGGCAATTTATCACGTTGCGCTAAGCCCTTCTCCAGCGATAGCGCGTACCAGTCCATTACCGCTTGGCCAATAGCGCTCGCGTCAAAATGACTTAGATCACCGGCGTACATGCCCATTACCACTTTGTTCATACTGTTGATAGAGGGTACTACCGCCTGTGGATCCCGGTGGCACCAGATGAAACGGGCATCCGGGAATACTTTGAGAATCGCGTCGATACCCCACATATGCGCTGGCGCTTTCAGCAGCCACTGTTTCCCAGGGTTGCGCCAATTGAGCATCTGCATCTGCCGCTTCTGGTAGGTGTACATCGGCTCCAGGTCGCGCTGAAGTAACCAGCTACGATAGGGCTCCAACATGATCTCAAAGCCCAGCTGGACGCCATCAAATGCATGGGCATGCAGCAATACGCACTCCTCCGGTGTATCGGCGTCTATGTAGTGAATCTTGGCAAAGTCAGAGTTGCGGGTCTCCTCCAGCGCTTTTACCAGATAGGGATAGCGCGGGTCCCCCTGCCCCGGCTGACTGTCTGGCCAGGGGTCGGGGAACTGCACCTCCCATTGCAACAATCCTCGGTTGTCCGGGGCGGCGACTAACAAGTTAAGCAGTGCCGAGGTACCGGAACGGGGTAGACCGGTTACAAAAATGGGTGCGACAATCTCCTGATTGGCAATTTCAGGAATAGTTTTAAAGGCATTCTCACATTTAAGCCTTGTCGCAAGTTGCATCACCACCCTGTCTCTGCAGCGCTTGCGACCTTCGGGGTCTTTAATGTTTCGATCATAGGTCTCAAGGAGAACCTTCAGCCCTTCGCGAAACGGCAGATCGCCAAAATCATCGAAGCCGGTCTGACGTTTTGCTTCGTCTATTAGCCAATCATCAGCAAAGCTTACGGATTCCTCTGTCATTTCAGGTCTGCCAGCTTTGCCACACGAGTCTTGAGCAGAGGGTGCTTTTGAGCGCCGATCCAGCGCCAGCACATCGTACCCATATTGTGGCCCGCAGTTTCAATCCAGTTGGGCACGCCCGGGTCGGTGTGGGACACCACCACCCGCACGCTGCCGTCACTCTCGTAGTGAGCGGTATGTTTGTTGACGTGAATAGTATGATGCCGATAGTCCAGAGACTCCATCCACCAGTTGTCCAGTTGGAAGTTCCAGGTTTGGCACTCCGGTATTTCCGGCGCATCAATAATGAAAACCTCATCATCTGCCAACTGCCAGGCGCTGTGAAAGTAAAAGATGTTGGGGTCGCCGCCAATTGATTGACAGTAAGCCTGATCCGCCGGAGGCAACTCGTTCAACGTCGGCAAAAAGCTCTCCGACCAGTTTTCGAACAGGGTGGCTGAACCCTGCACAAACATCGCCGCGCCCATCAGGCCGCGCTCAATTTTTTCCGCCGTGAGCGGCGCAGGCCGATCGTCCTTGGCACCAATACGTTCAATTTTGAGATCAGCAGCATTTTCATTGATGCGATCCTGGAAGGTCTGGCGCACTGTAATGGAGTTGGTCCCCTCCCCCATTGGCAGCCAGTTACCTGATTTTTCAGCTCGACTAATAATAATTTCAATCTCACCGTTGGGGCCGAGCTCCATATTGCGGGCATCGACATGTCCAGTCACTTCCATGGTGCCACCAGACGCGTATTTGTTAATGATGGTGCTGATGCCGAGGTAATCTACCGTGCCTCTGTTGCCTGTAATGCGGTAATCATAATCCGGGCTCACCGTTGCGCTCTCGTAGCGGTTATCAGGATTGTCGGCCCCCAGCTTTATAGTCTCGTGGGCACCGCAGCGTAATTCAGGGAACAGGGGGTCTCGAAACTCCAGAAAACCCTCCAAACCGCCCCGCAGTAGACGTGAGAGATAGCGGTAACCCTCGGCCTGATTGAAGGCATCCTGAGGCGCCTTGGAACTGCGGATTATTTTGCCCGCGTCCTTCAGAGCGTCACAAAACTGGTCCCAGGTGGTGCCATCGACCACTCTCTTTTCGGCATCTGTCATCGACATACGAATTCGCTTCCCGTCAGGTAAGATTGTTGAAGCGTCAGTGATACCAAACGCATAGACACGAAGCAAGCGTAGCGTCCCTTGCGGCGCGATGAGGCGATCTTCGGCTACAAAGGGTCTACGACATTAAACCAGATGATAGTGCCACACAAGTTACTCATGCTCGCAACCCTGAGTTGCAGCCAGAAGACCGTGGTCAGCAAATCCTTGCGCAACGCCTCGCGACAATAGACAATATCGCGCCAAACGGGCAGCTTGGACGTATACAGACTTAAAATTTTTAAATATTGAAGAGTTCAGGTAAATACCATAGCTATGGAGCTGCATTGCTATGCTCAATTGACAAGAGCGTTGAGTTAAAGGGCTCCCTTTCCACAGGAGCGTTTCATCTTCGACCTCTTGTTCTACTCGACAGAAGAGATAAATCTAGTCTAAACGGATTATGAAAAAGTCATTAATATTGCACATCGGCATGGGGAAAACTGGAACCACTGCCCTGCAGGTTTTCTTTTCGGAAAACCGTCGAGCCTTAGAAAAAAACGGCATCTCCTATCCGAAATTTGGTGAAGTTTCGGGAGCTCACCATCTGTTATCTCCCCATGTTCCGCCATTTCTTCAGGGTGTGTGGGAGTTCAAGTCTGTTGAAGAGTGGGCTCCTAAGCTAGAGAAAACTAGCGCAGAAAAAATCCTAGTGTCCTCTGAGCTAATCGCCTGGACTAATGACAATCTCGTTAGAGAATTTTGTGCATCAATACAAAAATGGTTTGAAGTAACCGTCGTAATTTATCTCCGACGTCAAGACAATATCATTATGGCTAGCTACAATCAGCAATTAAAAGCAGGGAGTCAAAAGCGTAGCATCATCGACATCCACCAGAACCTCGTCCCAAAATTTAATTATGAATCTATACTTAGACCATGGGAAGAGACCGTTGGCGCCCACAATATCATTGTGCGACCTTATGAAAAAAAACAGCTTTTTTCTCGAGATATTCGTCGTGACTTTATGCGCAACGTCTTGGATATAGAGGGGGGGGAGAGTTTCGTTTTTTCAAACAGAAATCCTAATGCATCTCTGTCCAAAAAAGCCGGGGAGTACAAGCGCCTCATAAATAATATTGTAGAAGATAAGAAGAAAAATCAACGTTTCACAGAGCTATTGAGCGGTTTTTCTAGAATAATCAAACCCACACAAGACGAAGTCTATGTGAACGAATCATTGCTACCACCTAATATACGTCTTAAAATAATTCAATCCAATGATGAGTTAAATAATCGGGTGGCCGAAAAGTATCTCGGCCCAGCGACTAGAAAATTATTTTTGGATCCGTTGCCAGACCCTAAGGAAGCCTGGACTGGAAACGAATTGTCTCAGGCTGAAGCTACTTTTGTATCGGAATATTTAATAGATAATAACCCTAAATTAATGCTGTGGCTTGACAACGAATTGGGAGAGTATCGCGAAAATGGCAACAAACTACAGCAATACGCCTCCTTATTGTTGGCGTCCACAATGCGAGGAAGGAGTGCTTCGTCTTAAGCAGTGCCTGGTGTTTTTTTCTACGTCACATCGATGCGACGCAAGAAACAGCAGTATTTCACATGCAGGATATGGTCTGGTCACCGAAGTTCGCCATCTTTCCCCTCTTATGCGCCTCTATTTCTTCAAGATGCTTTGAAGCTCAAGCTGACTCCGCGCTTGCGGGCGCGAGCTGTCCGCCTGCGCAACATGGTCGTGCGCAGACGGCAACCACGCGTTTGATATTGTGTTCTTTAAGAACCTTGAGCTAATCTGTCACAAATTCCCTTCTGCAATTTGTTTCACGGCGTAATCACAGGCCCTGGCCGTGAACGCCATATACGTCAGCGAGGGGTTGACGCAGGAAGCCGAGGTCATAAACGAGCCATCGGTTACAAAAAGGTTGGGCACATCGTGCGTCTGGTTGTAGGCGTTCAAAACTGATTCACCGGGGTCGGCGCCCATGCGGGCGGTACCCATTTCATGAATGCCCTCCCCGGGGGTAGACATTTTGTCATCGCCGCCAATCGCCAATACAGCGCCGGCAGCCTTCAGCAGTCGATCGGCCTGCTTTGTGGCGTCTTTGCGCAGATTGATTTCGTTTTCGCTCCATTCAAAGTCGAATACTACTTGCGGTATACCGTAGCGATCCACCTTGTCTTTGCTAAGGTACATTCTGTTCGATTCCCGTGGGAGACACTCGGTAAAACCTGCCAATGCAAAAATCCAGGGTCCAGGCTTGCGCAGAGAATCCTTGAAAGAAGCACCAAAACCTTTGCTGTTGTAGTTAGTTTGCCAGTCCGTCCTGAGCGTGACGGTTTGGTAGCCGTAGCCGCGCACAAAATCGAGGTCATCATCCTGACCTTCAAGGTTTCTAAAACGCGGGATGTATAGACCAGTAGGTCTGTTGCCGTGATAATAACTGTCCATATTATCCAGAAATAGTCCGACTCCACTAAGGCCCAGTGTATGGTCCATCATAAAGCGACCCAGTACTCCACTGCTGTTAGCGAGGCCGTCAGGAAAATCCTCGCTGGCGGAGTTCAATAAAATCTGTGTACTACCGACGGTTGAGGCACAGAGGAAAAAGATTTTTGCAGTAAAGCTGAGACGCTCTTTCGTTTCGGCATCGATCACATGCACCCGCGAAATCTTTCCGCTTTCGCTGTCGTATTCCAGCCGATCGACTACCGAATTGGCTCTCAACGTGAGATTGCCGGTAGCCTGCGCAGCTGGCAGCGTAGAGCTCTGCGAACTAAAGTAGCTGCCAGTTGAACAGCCGCGCGCGCAAGGTCCACAATAGTGACAGGCTTTGCGACCCGGCAGGTCCTCCGTCAGAATCGCTACGCGGCCATTGGTGAGCGTAACATCGGGTGCTTTCTTTTTTAGCCGCTCATGGATGGTTTCCTCTATCGCAAACCACGGCATGGGCTTTTGAAACTCGCTGTCGGGCAACTGCGGCAGCCCTTCCTTCTTACCATTGATCCCCGCAAATTTTTCAACGTAGCTGTACCAGGGTGCTATATCCTTATACCCTACCGGCCAGGGAATGCCGTGGCCATCCGTCGCGTTCGCCTCAAAGTCCTGCTCGCTTAAGCGATAGGTCTGCCGCCCCCAAATCAATGAGCGCCCGCCAACGACATCGGACCGTGCCCACAGAAAAGGTTTGCCCTCATCCATGGCATAGGGGTTTTCCATATCATTGTTCCAGAATTGTCGGGTCGCCTCATTAAAAGAGTGTGTAATCTTACTCTGAACCGGGTACTGCGTTTCGTACAGTTCACGTGGCTTCTTGCCCTGAAACGGAAGCTTCCAATTGGGCGCGTGTTCGCCGAGGTAGCCGCTGCCGGCTTCCATCGGTTTTCCCCGTTCCAGCACCAGCACCTTGAGGCCTTTTTCCGTCAGCTCTTTAGCTGCCCAGCCGCCGGAAATACCAGAACCCACCACAATGGCGTCAAAATCAAATTTTTTGGAATCAATCATTGCTAATCGCCATCAATTTACAGAAAAGTTGACCAACTACTGTCCTGAGGTGCCAGGGCGGTGTCGCCGTCGAAATACATCGGCATGGGATCGTAGCGCAATACTTGTGATGCACCCTCCTGGGAGGTAAAGAAACCCCACACTGTAAGTTCCTTGAACTGACAGATAAAAGGTGCGTCGCTGATAAACTCGCGTAAAACGTTGCCGAACTCATACCAGGGGGAATCTGATTCCGCTTCCTCGAGGGCTTCCATGATCTCCAACTGCTGCTGTGCGCTCAGTTGGTTGAAGGGTTTTCCGTACTGCCCTGGAATGCGGGACTCAATATCGGCCAGACCGGCATTGAAGATCACTCTTTCTCCCTCGTTAAACCAGTTAGCAACCATCAGCTCGACATAGGCAGGGACACCGGCATCAATCGCGCCGGGCGTGTCGGTGCGGGGGATGATTACCTCGCTCATCGCCGCAACAATTTTTCGCTGCCCATCGCTAAAATAATCAACCGGGTTAGTATTGTAGTTCGGGGCACTGGCCAGATAGACGGTTTGCTCCTCGTTGAGCGTAAATCCTAGCTGACTTGCGGTGGCACCCGACATCAGGATTGCAGCACATTGGAGGAATTCTCTTCTGTTCATCGTAACCTCTCAGGCTCCACGGAGCTTTTTAACCAATGTGGGGATAAGCACAATAACCACTGCGACCAGAGCGCAGGTAAGTAATTTATACTCCCATGTTCCAAAGTAATAACCTGCCGCCTTAAAACCGCTGTATCCCCAGTAGATAGGACCAAAACCCGTCAGGTGATACAGTTCATAGAACGCTACTGCAGTGGCAGGTAACAAAAAGTACAAATACAGTGCAAATAGTATGGCAAAGACCCAGCGACGATTGGAGGTTAACATTCGGCTATTTCCACTCTTCTCGTTTGAATTCCATCATATACAGGCCTGTGAGTGCCTCACAGGCGCTGACGAATAAACTCGATACCACTCTCGTACACTTCTTCTTCTGAACTGAATGCATTGCGCCAGATGTTTGCCGCCACCGCGAGGGCCGGATCGGTGGTGCCAAAAGCCTCGATCACCAGCCAGCCACTATAATCGATTACCTTCAGTGCGGAAAAGTTGCTGTCCCAATCAACCTGCCCAGTACCGAGCGTACCGCGGTGACTTTCACTCAGGTGTACATGATTGATTACACCCTGGATATTATTCAGCGCCTCTGATGCATTAGGGTCTTCGATATTAGCGTGATGAGTGTCGTAATGAACCCCCACGTTGTCCAACCCAACTTGCTCCACCATGCGCTTGCACTCAGCTGACGTGTTAATCAAGTAAACCTCGAAGCGATTAAGAAATTCAAGCCCCAGACACACACCAAGCTGCTGTGCATATTCGCCGCAGTTGCGAAGATACTCGGCTGACCAGAGCCACTCCTGTTCTGTGGGACCTCTACCAGTAAATACCTTGTGCGCCTGATATATTCCGCCCACCAGAATATCGGCCCCTATTTGCTTTGCGTCATCGACAGACTTCTTAAGGTTATCGACAGCGGCAGAGCGAACAGATGGATCGGACGAAATAGGATTGACGTCCTCGCCGACAAAAGCCACCGCCGTGCGCGCCAGCCCCAAAGCATCGCAAGCAGATGCCATCGTGTTGAGGTCGGTCTTCGATTGCCCCACTACCGGTATCTCCACACCGTCGTAGCCAACCGCAGCAAGACATTCAAATATTGGTATATGCCGGGGCGTTATCTCAATGCCCCAAAGCAGCATATTCATTCCAATCTTCACATTCATTGACTATTTCTCAGCTACAAAGTTCAAAATATCAGGGCCACTAATGACCCCACCTCAGGTCATTTTTTTTTACGATCCGCCAGCCAGATTAGGCCGAACACTGGCAACACCAGCAAGGGTAAATACGCTACCGACTGGAACGACTCTACCGATGCGAACCGCACGGCTTCCTGCATGGCTTCAGGCGAAAGATTCGCTAGTTTGTCAGCGCCTCCAGCCTTTTGTGCTTTGGCAGCATCGAAAATGGCGCCCATCTGAGGTAATACGAATTGAATTGACATACCACCGGCAAAACCCATAAGCCCCATGGCCATCGCGCCTCCACGGGGAAAGCGCTCAGCTACAATTCCCAACATCGTAGGCCACATATAACACACACCAATGCCCCAGACGGTTGCGGCAGCAAATGCGAGCGGTGGCGAATTGGCAAGACTAAGAAGGTACAAACCAATCCCTGCCGCGAGGCAACTCACAAACATCAAACCAACGGAGGAGATACGCGCAACGATGGGGCCTGCAAAGTGCCGCATCACGAACATCAGAGCGCTGACATAGACTAGTAGGAGAATACCCTGCATACCCACGATGTTTGACAGTGAGATATTGACCCATTGACCGGGAGCCAGTTCCGAGGCAGCAGTCAGGTACATACAAGCCCAAAAAACCCAGAACAAAGGGCGTTTCAGTAATTCAGCAAACATCTGCCCATAGCTTACGCCGGCAGCCACCCGTTCGGTGACGGGGAACGTTGAAGTAGCCACCATCCATGCCAGCGCTAGTGCTGGCAGCATGAGAACCACCATATTTAACTCCCAGGGCCACCCT
>TARA_R110002072_G_scaffold199743_3_pt1 | contig 37324 bp, 34 predicted proteins | sample TARA_R110002072 | Tara Oceans TARA_R110002072 (sample SAMEA4397118) | marine metagenome | biome: Polar Biome; feature: [SRF] surface water layer (ENVO:00010504); material: water (ENVO:00002006), including particulate matter (ENVO:01000060) such as... | depth 5 m
AACTTGCCGGCGCTGAAAATCCCACGTCATTCTCTACGCCAGCAAATTGCCCGGCACTACTCAGTCGAAACGCGGCGCGTCATTCCAGCTTAGTCCTTGGGCATCTTTGTCGGAAAGCTGCGGTTCTTCACCCGGCGGTACTGGCCACTCGATCCCTACAGTAGGATCATTCCACGCCAGAGACTGTTCGCTGGCGGGGTGATAGATGTCGGTGCACTTGTAGATGAAATCCGCGTAGTCAGAGGTGACATAAAAGCCGTGGGCAAACCCTGGTGGGACCCACAACATGCGATGATTTTCTGCATTGAGGCTGACACCAAACCACTGACCCAAGGTGGGTGAACTGCGCCGGAGATCGACTGCTACATCGAAGACCTCGCCGGAAGTCACCCGCACTAGTTTCCCCTGCGTGTGTTCCATCTGAAAATGCAGTCCACGCAGGATGCCGTGTGCAGACCGGCTGTGGTTGTCCTGTACAAACTTGAGATCAAAACCGGCTACCTGAAACGTTTCCTCATTCCAGGTTTCCATGAAAAAGCCACGTGAATCCCCGAAGACTTTCGGTTCGACCACGTATACATCTTTTAGTGGTGTTTCTACAAACTTCATGCAAAGACCGCCCCGTCATCGTTGAGCAGGTTTTTCAAATATATACCGTAGCCGCTTTTTTCCAGTGGTTTGGCTAGCGCCAACAATTGCTCTGCGTTTATGTAGCCCTTGCGATAGGCGACCTCTTCGGGGCAGGCGATTTTTAGGCCCTGACGCTCTTCCACTACCCGAATAAAATTGGCCGCATCAAGTAGTGAGTTATGCGTTCCGGTATCCAACCATGCTGTGCCTCGACTCATTACTTCCACACGCATGTCGCCTCGTTCGAGGTAAACCTTATTGATATCTGTGATCTCCAGTTCGCCGCGATGAGATGGTTGCACCGCCTTGGCGATATCAATGACATCGTTGTCGTAGAAGTAGAGGCCGGTGACGGCGTAATGAGAGCGTGGATTTGTGGGTTTTTCCTCAATATTCTCAGCAACACCATTTTCGTCGAAGCTGACTACTCCGTAACGCTCTGGATCCTGGACATAGTAAGCGAACACTGACGCGCCCGTGTCCCGATTCGCGGCGTTGGTCAGTTTCTGTGAGAACCCCCCACCGTAGAATATATTGTCGCCCAGCACCAGGCTGGCGGGAGAGTTGCCGATAAATTCCTCCCCTAGAATGAAGGCCTGGGCCAGCCCATCGGGGCTGGGTTGCACGGTGTAGCTTATATTCACCCCCCAGTTTGAGCCGTCTCCGAGCAATTCGCTGAAGGCGAGGTGGTCCCGGGGCGTGGTGATTATCAGAATATCCCGAATCCCGGCGAGCATGAGTGTTGCCAACGGGTAATAAATCATGGGTTTATCATAAATGGGCATCAGCTGCTTGCTGACGGTGCTGGTTAGAGGGTGCAGGCGGGTACCCGATCCGCCGGCGAGAATAAGGCCCTTATAGGCTTTCGCTATCATTATTGTATTTCCTGGTGACTAAGTTGGCGATTATAGCGACTTATCCGCGTGGCTGGCGAACACGTGTTCAAATTGTGGGCTCTACCCCACTGTGGTTATAAGGGGTGGATTTTTGACCAGTAGGTGATTAAAATCTAGCCCCTTTTGCTGGGGGCCTCGGGCAAATTGGTGCATTACGGTGCTCTAATCCGCGAAAACCAGCGTTTTAACCCCGCGCATACACGTTCGTTTCACTCTTTAATGAGGAAGCCACTATCCCGCATCTTGAAACAATGCAGGCAGAGACACCGCCAGCGGTCGATCCGGCGAGACTATCCGCGCCGGTAATGGCGGAGAGCCCCCTGCGTATTGCACTGCTTGGTTATCGCAGCCAACCCCATGGGGGTGGGCAGGGCGTCTACTTAAGATATTTGAGTAAGGCGCTGGTAGAGGCGGGCCATGCGGTTGATGTTATTTCCGGCCCTCCCTATCCGCACCTCGACCCGCGCGTTCGTCTCATCCAGTTGCCCAGCATGGATTTGTTTGTAAATGGATTGAGTTCACTGCGACCTCATCACCTGAAGTCCATGAGCAATATTATTGAGTGGCTGAGCCAGCTTACCGGCGGTTTTTCCGAGCCACGGACCTTTGGCCGACGAGCAGTAAAATACCTGCGTCAGCACGGACACAACTACGACTTGATTCACGACAATCAGAGCCTGAGTTACGGCATGCTTGAAATCCAGAAAATGGGCCTCCCCCTGGTGACGACGGTGCATCATCCGATTACCAGTGACTTACGCATTGCCCTGAGTGCTGCACGGAGCTTCAAAGAGCGTCTATTTATACGGCGCTGGCACTCTTTTCTTAAGATGCAGAAGAAAGTGATCAAGCAACTGCGCAATATTGTGACGGTCTCGGATTGTTCTCGCCAGGATATCGCCCGAGATTTCGGCCTGCAGCCCGCGGGCATTAGCCTCGCTCACAATGGTATCGACATTGAAGTTTTTAAGCCTGTGCCGGATATACCTCGCAATCCACTGCGGCTGATGGCGACCTGCTCCGCTGATGCACCGCTCAAGGGCCTGCGATATCTGCTGCACGCTTATGCAAGCTTGCTTGTGCGTTATCCGGACCTGGAATTATTGCTGATTAGCAAGCCAAACCCAGGCGGCAAGACGGAAAAGCTCGTTCAGCGCTTGGGCATCGCCGACAAAGTGCGATTTGTGAATGGCATAAGTACCCAACAGATGGTGCGCTACTACGCCGAAGCTGCGATAGCAGTTGTGCCCTCTGTCTACGAGGGTTTTGGTCTTCCCGCAGGCGAAGCGATGGCCTGTGGAGTCCCGGTAGTCTCCACCGATGGCGGCGCTCTTCCTGAAGTAGTGGGAGATGCCGGTGTGATTGTTCCGGCCAAGAGCGTCGAGGCTCTGGAGGAGGCAATTGATCGTTTGCTACAGGATCCCCAGGCGCGCGCCGAACTTGGGGCGCGAGGGAAAAAACGCATCGAGGAGAATTTTTGCTGGCGAGTCTGTGCCGGTCAGATGACAACGTATTACCGGCAGGTGTTGGCTAATGAAAACGGTTGATTTTACACGCCTGCCGCTCGAGGCTGGCGATGTAGTGTTAGACCTGGGTTGTGGCGAAGGCCGGCATGTTATCTCTGCTTATGCGGAGGCGAATGTGCATTCTATCGGTGTCGATTTGTCACTGAAGGATCTCAAAATAACGCGCGAACGGTACGCCAGTTTCGCCGAGCCGGACAATGCAAGGAAGTCTTTTGGCTTGTCATCCGCCAGTGCGCTTGAGTTGCCTTTTGCCAACAACACCTTCGATAAAGTTATCTGCAGCGAGGTGCTGGAGCATATCCCGGATTACATGGGTGCCTTGCGTGAAATCGAGCGAGTGCTCAAGCCCGGCGGCCTGTTTTGCGCGAGCGTACCCAGGCGCTGGCCGGAAAAAATCTGCTGGGCGCTTAGTGAGGGCTATTATCAGGTACCCGGCGGGCACCTTCGAATCTTTCGTGGGAATGAACTGCGCAGCGAGATAGAGCACATTGGCTTCAAGCACTATTCTCGCCATTGGGCGCATGCCTTGCACGTGCCCTTTTGGTGGCTTAAGTGTCTGTTCTGGAATAGCCAGGACACAAACTGGTTGGTGAAACAGTACCACCGCATGCTGGTGTGGGACTTGATGGAAAATCCGGCACTGACCCGGATACTGGAGAAAAGCATGAACCCGATCATGGGCAAGAGTGTGGTGATGTACTTTCGTAAGGAGACGGCTTCGTGAGTGGACTGTATCTTAGCCGAGGGCTGTACCCCGAAGAGTTTCTGCGACCGACGGTGCAATTTATTCTGGATTGCCAACAGGAAAGTGGTGAGATTCCCTGGTTTGAGGGGGGTTACACCGATCCCTGGGATCACGTTGAGTCTGCCATGGGGCTGTCTATTGGCGGAGAACTGAAGGCGGCCCGCAAAGCCTACGAATGGCTCGCGCAGATGCAGTTGAAAGACGGCAGCTGGTGGGCATCCTATCGAGGGCAGGAGATCGACAATACCCAACGAAGGGAAACCAACTTTGTCGCTTATATTGCTACCGGCGTATGGCACCACTATCTCATCAGTGAAGACAGTGATTTTCTCAGTGCTATGTGGCCGATGGTCGACAGCGCGATCGCTTTCGTGTTGTCGCTCCAATCGGTGCACGGTGAAATTGATTGGGCGGTGGATGCTGCCGGTACACCCAAGAGCGACGCTCTGGTTACTGGCTGTAGTTCAATTTTTAAAAGCCTGGAATGTGCACACAATATTGCCGTCACTCTGGGCGAGGAGCGCCGGCACTGGCTGGGCGCACGTGATCAGCTGGGCGTAGCGCTCAGGCAAAAGCCCGAACGCTTTGACCGCACTTGGGAAAGCAAATCGCGTTACTCCATGGATTGGTTTTATCCTGTGCTCACAGGCGTTTACTCGGGGGCAGATGCCCGCGCTCGATTGGCAGCGCGATGGGACGAATTTGTAGAGGATAAATTAGGGTGTCGCTGCGAAAAGCAGCAGCCCTGGGTGACTGTGGCGGAGTCTTGCGAACTGGTAATGGCCTTGTTGGCCGCTGACGACCATGCGCGTGCAGTAGAGGTTTACAGTTGGCTACAGCAGTGGCGCACCAGTGACGGTTCTTACTGGACCGGTTACCAGCTGGTTGAAGACCTTCTGTGGCCAGACGAAAGACCCACCTGGACTGCAGGTGCCATCATGCTGGCTGCAGATGCGCTCACTAAACACACAGCGGCCTCCGGGCTGTTTTGCAGTGTGCGTCTGTTGGAAGAAGAGCGCGGAGATGCGCGCGAGCGTCGCCTCCTGGTCGATTAGGGCGTGTACCCGCCGACTACAATCGGCGCAACAAACCCAGGCTGTTAACCTGGCCAAGGTTCTCAAAAAGTCCGGATGCCAGCGCCATGCGATATACCGCGTAGGGTGCTTGGCCGCCTTCATAGGCGTCGGCAAACAAATCGTGAATTGCCAGTACACCGCCGCGTTGCAGGTGAGGCATCCAGCAACGGTAGTCAGTAAGGGCGGCCTCCAGGCTGTGGCCACCGTCTATAAAAACCATCGCCAGTGGTGTCTGCCAGTGTCTCGCCGCGGATTTTGACCCGGCTACGACAGGCACGACCACCTCATCTAGCCCCGCCCGGCGAATGTTGCGACGAAACTCTTTGAAACTATCCATGATGTCTTCACCGGCGTCGTAGAGGTCCGGGTCATGGAAAAATTCGCCCAGCTGGTGTTCTTCAGAGCCGCGGTGGTGGTCCAGGGCAAATACCGTGCTGTTGTTGATGCGACATGCCAGTCCCAGATAAATTGTGGACTTGCCGCAGTAGCTACCAATTTCCAATACCGGACCTGCGATGCTGGTCTGCAGGGCCTGTTGATACAATGCCTGCGCTTCATCTTCCGCCAGAAAACCTTTGATCTGGTCAATATTGGCGGGCAAGTCGGGGATCATAATTTGAGAACTCTGAAGACGTTGGGGGTTGTCAAGTTAGCGGTTTTACCCCCAGCTGACCAGCAGTTGGCAGATGGGTAAATCGGCGTTAATGCGGCACCTTTATTTGGTTCCGGTTACGGAAGTGGCCGTTGGAGATGAGGGCGGTACGAGAAACGAGTCCAGTTTTAGAATGTCCTCTGGGCTCAGCAGTCCGGCTTTTTCATGCAGGCGCATCAAATTAAGAATATAATCGTATCGGCTGTTGGCGTAATCTCGCTTTGCTCGAAACAGTGAGTTCTGGGCATTGAGCACATCCACGACGTTGCGTGTTCCAACCTCGTAGCCCGCCTGTGTTGCATCTACGGAGCTCTCTGAGGAAATGATGCTCTGTTTGCGAGCGGCAATACGTGACACATCGCTCAGTACCGTCATATGCAGGGACCTCGTGCTAGTGACCGTGTTGCGCGATAGGTTGATGCGCTGTTCCCTCGCCGCGTTAAACTCTTGGGCTGCGCGTCGTCTATTAGCGCTTATAGCGCCGCCGCTGTATAGCGGGACGCTGACCGTTACCTGCCACATGTGTTCTTTTAAGTTACTTTTCGGCGGGGGAATGACGGGGTTTACCGGCTCGACATCGATGTCCCCATCGATATCAAAGTCTGAATACTCATAGCCGCCTTTGACTTTGGGTGCGTGCTCCATCTTGTTCGCCTTCGCTGTTTGGCGCGCAGCCTCTTCTCTATGAGTGGAGGCTCGCAGCTCAAAGTTGTTTTGTAGTGCAAAATCGACCCAAGCAGCGCGGTCCAACGGATCTGGAGGACGAATTTTGAAGTCTTCCACCAGAACATTGAGATTACTCTGCTGCTGGCCGGTCAGCACTGAGAGCCGCTCCAGCGCAACAGACACATCGTTCTCATCCACAATGCGCTCTACCTCAGCGAGGTCTCTAGCGGCTCTCGCTTCATACACGTCGGTGATGGCAATGAGGCCGACTTCGAAGCGCTGCTGCGTCTGCTCTAACTGGCGTTCGAATGCGCGTTCTTGGGCTTGTGAAGCCGCCAGATTATCCTGTGCCCGCAGCACCAGAAGATAGGCCTCGACAACTCTGACGATGAGATTCTGCTGATTTGCGGCAAAGGTGGCCTCCGCTTCTTTGGTGACTTGCTTGCCTGATTGAAAACTGAACCAGGCCGTCAGATCGAACAGTGCTTGCTCCAGGGAAATCACGTAGCCCTCACTATCGATATCGCGATTGCTGGACTGATCAGGATAAACGATAACCTCGTCCTCGCCTGCGCCCCCGAGGCCAAAGCCATCTTCATCGCCACTTGAGTTCTGGTAGGAATAGGCCGCGCCCACTTGCGGCAGCAGTGCCGAGAGGCTTAAATTTTCAGTTTCTCGTTTTGCCAGATAGACCGCTTCCTCGGACTTTAACTGTGCATCGTTTTCCAACGCCAGTTCGTAGATATCACGCAGCGAGTCTGCCTGTAAACCGACAGATGAGAGGAAAAGTGCCATCGACGAGAGCGCGACAACCAATGTTTTCATGCAATAATCCTCAAAGGCTTGGGTGCCATTTTCAATAGACAGCAGTTTAGCAGCCTCTGGCGTCCCGTGCATGCACTCAAACCAGAAGGAAAAGGTGCAGTCACTCTCTGTTTGTGCCATCGTAGTGGCTAAACGGAATCTATCGCTGAGCATCTTGTATCCAGACGATAGCGCTTTTTTACGCAACTCATATGGCTAAGGGCTCTGGAATTGGCTTTGCAGAAACTGAAGAACAAGACATTCAAGTTGAGCTTAATCGAACTGCACGCAGTGTGTGAGGTCAACTATGCCCGTCTGCTGCGACTTTTCCCCGATTATGAAAACTGCAATACGCGGGGTTTGCTGGTGGGTTCTGCCAGGGTTCGCCTAAATGTGGTGGAACGCTGTCGCTACACCACCATATTTCAACTTCATCAGCAACGTGGCGAATCCCGATGGTTGGGCCTGCTGCGGATCGAGGTGCGAGCCTACCATGACGCCCGTATGCTCGAGGTGGGAATGTTCCAATCTCACCGTAAGGTAGCAGCCCGTTACCAATACCCCAACAGGCAAATGTTCGCGCAAAATGAGAAATACCAGCAAAACCGCTTCCTAGCGGACTGGCTGGAACACTGTCTGCAAAACGGACGTGCCGATCTCGATGTCACCGCTCCCGTGGCGGACATTTGATTCGGTAAGTCGGCCAGGACCTCATGCCACAGTCCCGACACAGTTTTCAATCTATCGATGCCCAGGGCGAAATCGTCCGTGTTGTGCAATTGACCGATACCCACTTGTGCAAGGCACTCGGCGGCACTTTACTGGGTATGGATACTGACCACTCACTGCAGGCGGTCATAGATCTTGTAAAAAAAGAACGTTCCACCGTGGACTTGCTACTGGCCACCGGCGATCTTTCCGATGGTGGAGCGCCAGAAGCGTATGACAGGTTACAGGGCTACTTAAATCAGCTTACCGAGGCCAATTACTGGCTGCCGGGCAACCACGACAGCCGCCCTGCCATGGAAGCTGTCGCCGATAGCTCGGCTTCTCTATGTGGTGAGATTCGAGTGTCCCGGTGGCAGGTTTTGCTGCTGGACTCACAGATTACAGGGCAGGTTGGAGGGGGGCTGGGCGAAGAGGAGCTTGCGTTTCTTGATCAGAGTTTGAAGGCGGCGCAAACTGAAGAGCTTTATACTCTGGTTTGTCTGCACCACCAACCGGTGAAGATTGGTAGTGAGTGGCTGGACGAACAAATGGTAGCCGACGCTGGTGCATTTTTCGATGTTCTCGATCGCTATGAGGGCGTTAAAGGTGTGCTCTGGGGCCATGTTCACCAGGAAATAGATTGCCTTCGCAATGGTGTCCGGCTGCTGGCATCGCCCTCAACGTGTGTGCAGTTTGCAGCCGGTTGTGAAAATTTTGAGGCTGACAAACAGCCACCGGGTTATCGCTGGCTTCAATTGCGCAGTGACGGGCAAATTGAAACGGGCGTGTCTCGGGTGTGGGATACTGAGTTTGTTGTCGAATTAGGCTCGGGTGGCTACTTATAGCTCGCCTTGCTTACCGCGCAATGTACAATGCCCTGAGGTCCAATTTTCCTGCATTACTTGAAAAGTTATCGCAATGAGTCAATACACCGCTGAAGATATTGAAGTCCTTACGGGACTTGAGCCGGTGCGCAAACGCCCCGGTATGTACACCGATACGACCCGCCCCAATCACCTTGCCCAAGAGGTTATCGACAACAGTGTCGATGAGGCGCTGGGCGGTCACGCAAGCGAAATCAGCGTTTCCTTGAATAAGGATGGCTCCGTCACTGTGGCCGACGATGGTCGTGGTATGCCGGTAGACATTCACCCGGAGCAGGGCAAGCCGGGGGTGGAAGTGATTCTCAGTACCCTCCACGCGGGAGGAAAATTCTCCGATAAAAACTATCAGTTTAGCGGCGGCCTCCACGGTGTGGGCGTCTCGGTTGTCAATGCACTTTCCAGTGCATTGGAGGTATTGATTCGTCGCGACGCAAACGTCTATCGCATGACGTTTGCAGGCGGGGAAAGGACTAGCAAGCTGAAAGTGGTGGACAGTTGCGGCAAGCGCAATACCGGGACTACGCTAACCTTTACGCCCGATCCACAATACTTTGATTCGGTAAATTTTTCCGTCTCCAGACTGCGCCATGTACTGCGGGCCAAAGCGGTGCTGTGTCCGGGCTTGAGAGTCAAATTTAAAGATGAGAAAAAGGGCGAGATCGAAGAATGGTATTTCGAAGATGGACTAAAGGACTATCTCGCGGATGCCACGATTGATTTCCCGGTGATACCCGAAGAACCTTTCGTGGGCAGCTTCAGCGGGAGCAACTCAGGGGTTGACTGGGCGGTGCAGTGGTTGCCCGAAGGCGGTGAGGTGGTTGCCGAGTCTTACGTTAATCTGATACCCACCGTTCAGGGTGGCACTCATGTCAATGGCATGCGTACGGGTCTACTGGATGCGATGCGTGAATTTTGTGAGTTGCGCAGTTTGTTACCGCGGGGCGTCAAGTTGACACCTGATGATATCTGGGAGCGCTGTTGTTACGTCCTCTCATCCAAACTGGGCGATCCACAATTCTCTGGTCAGACCAAGGAACGATTATCTTCCAGAGAGGCAGCCGCCTTTGTCTCCGGTGTGGTCAAGGATGCTTTTAGCCTGTGGCTGAATCAGCACACTGAAGAAGCAGAGAAGTTGGCAGAGCTGTGCATCAGTAATGCCCAGAATCGCCTGCGTACGGCGAAACAGGTCACTCGCAAAAAAGTGACTTCCGGACCTGCTCTGCCGGGTAAACTGGCAGACTGTTCCGGGGTAGATCCGGCGCACGGCGAGTTGTTCCTGGTTGAGGGTGATTCTGCAGGTGGCTCTGCTAAGCAGGCACGTAGTCGAGAGTTTCAGGCCATCCTTCCCCTGCGCGGCAAAATTCTGAATACCTGGGAAGTCGACTCCCAGGAGATCCTCGCTTCCCAGGAAGTACACAATATTTCGATTGCTCTGGGAGTAGACCCCGCCAGTGACGACCTCTCCGGGTTGCGCTATCACAAGGTCTGTATCCTGGCGGACGCAGATTCCGACGGACTGCACATTGCGACGCTCATCTGCGCTCTGTTTGTCCGCCACTTTCATCCGCTGGTAGCAGCCGGTCATGTCTATGTCGCCATGCCGCCGCTGTATCGCATTGATGTGGGCAAAGAAGTGTTTTACGCCCTCGATGAAGCAGAAAAACAAGGCGTTTTGGATCGTATCGAAGCGGAAAAGAAAAAAGGTAAGGTCAATGTGCAGCGTTTTAAAGGGCTGGGGGAAATGAACCCTCTGCAATTGCGCGAAACCACTATGGACCCGGACACCCGCCGACTTGTGCGTCTGGTGTTAGATGACGGTGATGACACCCATAATATGCTCGATATGTTGCTGGCCAAAAAACGTGCTCCGGATCGCAAGGCTTGGCTGGAGAAAAAAGGTGATCTGGCGGAAGTGGTTTCCTGACCATTGAAATAGTGCTCTGCAAATTCCCGGACGTAAAGATCATGGACCTTTTTCAAACCAGTGAGAAGGAGTGTTTGGCTGTTCACGGAGCCGATATCGCTCTGTGGAGGCATGTCGATTTTGGCAATGAGACAGAACTGCTTAAGCAACTCATCGCAGACACGCCCTGGAAATCTGAGCAGATAACTGTGTGGGGGAAAACATACACTCAGCCAAGATTAATTGCCTGGTACGGAGACAATTCACAAAAATACTCGTACTCGAGCGTCTCACTGAATGCTCTGCCAATGACGCCCCTATTACTCCGACTAAGAGACCAGGTTGAGGCGTTGTGTGAAAGCACATTTGATAGTGTCCTATTAAACTATTACCGTAATCAACACGATGGTATGGGCTTCCATGCGGATGATGAACCGGAACTGGGGCCGTGTCCTGCTATTGCTTCAGTATCGCTTGGCGCGACACGACAGTTCGTGCTGAAGCATAAAAATCGCAGGGAAGTAAAAAACGTAAAGTTGCCCCTATTGTCTGGAAGCCTGTTGTTGATGAAGGGAGAGACTCAGAATAATTGGAAACACGGCGTTCCTAAAGTTTCGAAACTTTGTGGACCAAGAGTTAATCTTACCTTTCGTAAAATTTTATCTTAAGCGCGAAAAATTAAAACCCACAGCTATTAATGAACCGACAAACCGGCAGTCATCGCTCTCCTGACAGGGTGTCGACGGGAGTGCAATACAATGATCCCGCCAGGGATAGGCAGAGAGTAAGATGCAAGAGCCTGTGTATGTGATAGCACAAATCGACGTAAAGGATTATGAGTCGTACCTGACCGAGTACGGCTTACCATTACTCGATCAGCTCAATGCATTTGGTGTGGAGGTGCTTACTGCTGCTCCCGACTTCAAAGTGCTGGAAGGGGACTGGGAAGGAAACTGGATTGCGATCATGAAATTCTCCAGTGCGGAAGCTTTTAAGGAATTCTACGAATCTGAAAAGTACGCGCCCCTGAAGAGGCTACGGATTGATAAGCTGAGCAATACGGGCTCGGTTGTGATGGTCCCTGGCATCAAGTTGCAGTAGGCGCGGGGCAACAATAAGTAGTGAGATGTTTTGGTCTAGATCCATACACTATCGCTCTGGAAGGGAGCGCAGCTTTAAGAGATATAAGCGCAAACGATTTATGAATCCGCAGGTGTCGGGGTGCGTGATGAGCCAGTAGCGTATTTACGTCGTAAAAAAACACTACGTCTGAAGACCGGCCTCTTACGAACTACAATAAACCCTCAGCACAAGGTCCAGGGTTAATCGGGTTACACCGCGCTATATTGCCACCTGGCAGTTGCACCTGATAGTCGCTGAAATTTGGGTCGGGTACGGGATAATCCGTGCTAATGAAATGGGCACCGCTAGATAGAGCTGCCTCGCGCTGGCTTGTGTCACCAGTGCGCGACTGCACAGTATCCGAATCGGCTCGGGTTCGCACCATATAACCCAGTCCCACCAAGAATTCGATATCGCCTGGATTTGACAGCGGATTATTGCGCTTCATAAAGGCCGCCTCTGGTGTGCCAGCAGGAGAATCCGTGAACAGTATTCGGCCCTCCAGCGATATGTGCCCGTCAATGTAGAGTTCTCTGGCGGCGCCGCTGTTATCAAGTGCGAACATGATTTTGCCGCGCGCCTGCGACAGGGGAGGCCAGCCTTCAGTCAAAACCGCTAACTCCAGCGTCACAAAATCTCCGCGCACGTCATCAGGCACAATCAGTTGTTCTGGTGGAAACACACTCAGAATTTCCGCATCGATACGGTTGAGCGCCTCTACGCCGAACTCCAGCGGAATCACAAAATTCAAATTTAGCGGATCGGGGATGACCTCATCCTTGACCTCTACCAATACCGTAATTGGCAGATGGCCCGGGTGATTATCGGACCAGATTTTGATTTCCGTTAAACAGCGGACAAAGCTATAGCAGGTTGTTTCATAGTCCACTTCCTGAACGTGTAATACCTTCAGGCCCGGCTCATCTAGCTCTGGAATGCCTGAGGCGGTGTCTTCGTTTACTAAACTCAGTGCGCGGTGCGTGGCATACAGCCCGCCCTCTGGATCGTCAAAAACATCGAGCTCTATCTGGCGGATACCCTGGTTTTCAAACTGTTGTTGCAAAGGAATATGTGAGTATTCCAGTGTTGGTGCAAGGTCGGGGACATACGCAGTTAATATTTCGAAAAGGTCTGCGCGAATACGTTTCTTGTAGCTGTTGTGGGTCCCAAGATACTGCACCTGATTCATAAGGATGTCGTCACCAGCTACATCCTGAGGAGAATTTGAAGATGAATCGCTGCAGGCACCGATGACCAGCGCAAGACTGGCGGTAGTGACAATGCGGAAAGGCCAGAGGTCTTTAGATATCAGTATCGCCATAAGTTGTGCCTGCTGTTGTTGATAATTGCGCACCTTGAGGATAGTTCATTTAGACATTTTTTACATAATTATGATGGTTCAGCGGCCAGCCCCTCGCTTCACTAAAAGCAGGAGCTATTAGGGAGGCCGTTTTCGTTCGCGCGACGTCCAGTATGCTATACAATAATCAGACAACAGACGGTTCACCACAGCGGTAAAAACCACTGAGTAATGCGGGAGTAGCACAATGAATATCCTTCGAATCTTCGCCCCCCTGGGGCTTGCAATATGTTTGCTGGCGCCCAGTGGCGTGGCTATGGCTGATTGGAAGCTAGAAAGTACTAAATCGACGATCAATTTCGTTTCTATCAAAAATGACTTGGTTGGAGAAGTACATAGCTTTTCTTCATTGCGGGGCTATATCGACGCCGACGGTAAGGCTCAGCTGACAATAAACCTAAACAGCGTAGAGACGCTCATCGAAGTGCGCAATGAGCGCATGCGTGAGTTGCTGTTCGAAACTGTCGAGTTTCCCACTGCGACGATAAGCGCACAGGTAGACCCGGCCCTACTCGCTGCAGCCGCAGAGGGTGTTGTTACGACCACAGAGCTGCCTATTACACTGTCACTGCACGGGCAGGAAAAAGCACTTACCGTAGCAGTAGTGATTGTGGGAGAAGGCGATGGCGGCATACGCGTCTATAGCCCTCGCCCGGTGTTGATTAACGCCGGTGATTTTGGCCTGGCTGCTGGCGTGGAGGCATTGCAAAAAATAGCCGGCCTTGATGCCATCAGCGCCGCGGTGCCGGTTACTTTGCAATTACTGTTTATTCCCGCGGAGTAAGCGTTAAGGAAACAGCCTGTGCAGTCCAGAACTCCGAGCTGGAGTTTGACCATCGAAGCGCTAAAAAGAGGTGCGTCTCTAGAGTCCAGTTTTCAGGACTTGACTAATTACCACCGGCGAAACTCTCGTACAGCTGTTGATAGGACTGATTGCCCGGCGCGATTTGCGTTAGTGTTTTAGCATAGCCTCGCGCTTTCTTGCGTTGGCCAAGCTCTGCGCTGTAGTTAGCAAGCGCAAGCAGCACTTCCTCGCTTTGCGGCACACTGCGCAGTAGCTTTTGTAGTTGCACCACTGCCTCAGTAGGCTCCCCAAGGTCGTGCAATGCGATAGCGTACACGAAGCGATGCCGGGTGCCTTCCACTTCTACGTCAGCGGCTCTTTTGAGATACTCAAGAGCGAGATCGGGCTGGCCGCTGCGCGTCTCCAGTAGGCCCAGCGCATGCAGCGTTGGGCCGTGTTCGGGCGCCACGGCCAAAGCCTGCAGTAATATCTCGCGGGCATCATCGTCTTTTGACTGACCTCGCAACAGATCTGCCAGGTTTAGGTATGCGGGTATCAGCTGCGGGTTGAGATACAGTGCTTCCCGGTAGGCTGCCTCTGCGGCTTTTTCGTCGCCTGCGGTAATATAAAAAATACCCAGTTGCAGTTGCACCCCAGGCATATCGGCATTCTGTTGGAGGATGTTGACGTACTCTTTGAACAGCGTGCGCAAGTTCGCGGCCTGCTTTGGAGTGATCTGATCCAATGGTACCCCCGCCAGTGAAGCGGCAACTTCCATACGCACAGTGGTAATGTCATCGTCTATTAACGCCTCCATGAGCTGGAAGCGCTGATGCAGCGGGAGAAAGTCCAGTGCGCGCACGGTGCTGGCGCGAAGCATTGGGTCGTCGTCATACAGCAGTTGGGTTGCTGTTTGCAGGGCGTCGCGTCCACCAACCCGGCCGATGGCCTCCATCGCTGTGGCTCGCCAGATGGGCGCAGTACGTGTGTCCCTGGCTATCTGTGCGAGTTGCGGTACGGCGCGGTTGTCTCCCTGTGCCAGGCGCAGGAATGCGCGAGCAGGATGACTGCCTGTGTCGCGGAACTGCACCCCCCACTGTCGCAGCGCTTCCAGTGACCAGGCAGCATCCGTATCCTGGTGACATTGATTACAGGCATTGGGCGTGTCCATCACCAAGCTTAAATCCGGACGCGGTATGCGCATGCTGTGATCACGGCGCGCATCCACGCCCATGTAGGTGGTCTCGGGCATGTGACAGTTGGCGCACTGTGCGCCGCTCGAACCCTGCGGGTGATGATGATGCTGCGTGTTGTTATATTCCGTAGGCACATGGCATTGGGCACACACATCGTTGCCCGAAGCGCGCAATTGCAGGCTGTGAGGTTCATGGCAGTTGCTACACACCACTCCGGCCTGGTGCATTTTACTTTGCACAAACGAGCCATAGACATAGTCCTCATCCAGAATTTGGCCATCGGGGTAGTACAGCGGCCACTGGGGCAGAGCGAGACGATGTGTGTCGAGCAGGTCTGCGCCGTAATGGTAGTCGCCCAGAGTGCCACGGCGGGAATGGCAGCGGCCGCAACTATCTATCTGGGCATTGGACTGCAGCGGTGTTGTGCGCTTGGCGATAGTGGCATTCGCCGGTAGGGACCATTTTCCGCGTTGGGCCAGGTCAGTGGGAAAGCCGCCGTGTTCACTGTCTTTCAACTTTCCTTGTTCAGCCAACGTCAGATGTTTTTCCCCGGGACCGTGGCAAGCCTCGCAACCCACGTTCAATTCTGCGAACTGCGTATTAAAGGAACGCGTGTCCGCCTGGTAATTTTTGTTCAGGTCGGTGCTGTGACACTCCGCGCAGCTGGTGTTCCAGTTTTGGTACGTGCCCGTCCAGTGCAACGGGTCTTTGAAGTCAATGGGCTCATCCGGATACAGGTGATACCAGCGTTGGCCACCTACTGATTCAGCGCGCGCATCCCATGCAATACTCAGTGCCTGCAATCGGCCCCTCGAAAGTGGTAGCAGGTACTGCTGTAGGGGGTCAACGCCAAAGACATAAGCGACTTCAAAATTCTGTAGCTTGCCGTCTTCCCCGTCGGTATTGACTATGTATTTTTCACCGTCGCGAAAAAACCGCGTAGTGATACCGTTGTAGGTAAAGGTTGTGTTGTCAAAGTTTCCCAGCACGGTATCGGGGCTCGGCAGTTGCATGGCGAGATCGTGGTGGGAACCCTTCCACAAATCAAATTCCTCGGCGTGGCAGCCCTGGCAGGAACCGGAGCCTGTAAAGGCGGTTGCGGGGGCGGTGAATAGGAGGGGAATGCAGAGCAACACTCCTGAGATAATAAGTTTGGCAGGTAGCACGAGGCAGTAACCGAATAATTGCAGTGGCCACACATTACCAGCCCTTTGGTGGTATGGACAGCGCAGCGGATGCTACGATGCTAATGTTTGGAATGGTTAAAAAAACAGCGTGGGAATTCAGGTAATGAAGCTGGGTATTTTGAAAACGGATGCGGTAAGGCCTGAGTGGGTGTCTGAGTTTGGAGAGTACCCTGATATGTTCATTTCATTGTTGAGACAGGTGGATCCAAGCCTGGAATTTGTCGTGTATGACGTGGAGCGCGAACAGTATCCGGCAGATATTGATGAAGTCGATGCCTACCTTATCACGGGCAGTAAATCTGGAGTTTATGAAGATAAACACTGGATCGCAACGCTCATGGATTTTGTTCGAGAACTGAATGACAGACGTAAAAAACTGGTGGGTGTTTGTTTCGGCCACCAGTTGGTGGCCGTTGCGCTGGGCGGCAAGGTAGAAAAATCATCTAAGGGCTGGGGAATGGGGTTGCATACTCATCACTTCGAAACCTCGCCTGTCTGGCACGATCAGGGTGACCCGGATCTGGATATTCTGGTCAGTCACCAGGATCAGGTTTTGATGGCGGCACCCAATGCACAGGTATTGGCAGGAAGCGAATTTTGTGAGAATGCCGTGTGTCAGATTGGAGGTCACATTCTGACGTTCCAGGGGCATCCGGAATTTATAACCGAATACTCACGCGAAATTATGACGTTTCGACGTGAGCGCATTGGGGAGGAAGTCTACGCCTCGGGAATAGCTTCTTTGGGTGGGACCCATGAGGGAGTGCGTGTGGCGCGGTGGATCCTCAATTTTCTGCATGCCCCGGACTAATTACGAGACTAGCGCGGTGTCTAAACTGGCTGCAGACAGGAACGCGCTTCGAAATACCAAGAGCCTACCAGCTTCCAGTGTTTTCCATCGATATCCAGGGCTCCTGAGGCGGCAGAGACTCACCCGTCTGAAGCAACTCGATTGAAATGCCATCCGGGGAGCGGACGAAGGCCATATGGCCATCACGGGGCGGGCGATTGATCACTACGCCTTTATCCATCATGCGTTGGCAAGCGTCGTAGATGTTGTCCACTGCGTATGCCAGGTGACCGAAGTTGCGGCCGCCATCGTAGTTTTCCGTATCCCAGTTCCAGGTGATCTCGACCAGGGGGCTCTGTCTTTGCTCGGCGTGTTCGACATCATCGGGGGCAGCTAGAAATACCAGGGTGAACCTGCCTGCTTCGCTGTCATATCGACGTACCTCTGCCAGTCCGAGCTTGTCGCAGTAAAAATCCAGGGTTTCTTCCAGGTCGCGCGCACGTATCATGGTGTGCAAATATTTCATGCGTCTTTCCTTTGGGCTGCCTGTTTGCCGGCCAGGCGGCCGGAGAAGGTCGCGTCGCCTACCGACATGCCACTACTGTAACCCGCCGCTGTGCGCACCACGCCGCAGGCGGTGCGGCCCGCTGCATAGAGGCCGGGAACCTGTTGTCGCTGTGGATTCACCACTTCGCCGGTTGGCAGGGTGTCTAGTCCGCCCAGTGTAAAGTAAGGCAGGAAGGTGCCTCGTCCAGGGGTGATATCCAGCGCAACTAATGGCGGCTGCAAGGGTTCCAGCCATTCGGCAGCCTTGTGACACTGAGTGTCCTCGCCGTTATTGCAGTCCTCGTTATACACCTTGATCGTTTGTTGCAGGGTACCTTCGCGCAGTCCCAGTTCTTCTTCCAGCTCTTGCACCGACTCGCCGGTGCCGGCCACTTCCGCGCCCATATAGCTGACGCGTTCGTAGTCCGCGTACTGTTCTACCGTGAGGATAAAGTAGATACGCTCAGACTGCTGGCGTAGGACGAACGCACCGAGACGACCGTGGTAGACGTCCTCGTTAATAAAGCGTTGGCTTTGATCGTTTATTACTATGCCCCGCGTCATACTCGCGGGAGGGTAGTAGGGAATACTGATAAACCCTTCATGCATGTTGATCGCGGCACCGCCCACGGACATGCCCATCATAATACCGGTGCCTGTGTCGCCGGGGTTACCGATCGGGGTATTGCCCGCAGCCAACATAGGCGCGTACTTGGCCACCATTTCCTCATTCATGACAAAGCCACCAGCGCACAGAATCACACCCTTGCGAGCACGCACATTGAGTTCCTTTTGATCCGCGCGTATGACCAGGCCGATGACCGCGTCATCGTCATCTACAATGAGTGTCAGTGCGCGAGTCTCGTACTCGACACTAATCGCGTCACGCCTGTCCACGTTTTCCGTGACAATTTTCATAAACAGCGGGCCGCCGTTGTCACCCTCCACGTAGAGATTATGTCCCCGGGGGCAGGGTTCCGCCTGTTGTGCGAACGGGTAGGCCTTTTCACTCCCGGTAACCAGTAACCCGTCATCGGTCAGGCACATGATGCCTCGCTCTTTGTGAAAACTGTCCTTGAAGGGCACGCCGATGTCGACTAGCCATTCAAAGTGGTCTTGACTGTTTTCACAGTAGTTGCGGATTTTTTCCTCGTCGGCCTGTGGCCCGGCGGACATCATCATGTAGGTAACCATGTCTTCTGTCTTGTCTTCAAAGCCGCAGGCCTTTTGTACCCGAGTGCCACCACTGCCACCCATATAAATTTCCGCGCTGGACATGGCAGTGGAACCGCCGCTGGCGCTGGCCACCTCAAAAACAATAACGCTGGATCCCGCATCTGCCGCCTCGATAGCGGCACAACCACCGGCGCCACCAAATCCGACAATGGCGACATCCGTTTCTCGGTCCCACTGCTGTACGTCGCGTGCCTTGCGAGGCCGGGAGGGACTGGTTTTTATCTGGCTGGACATGGTTACTGCACCTCGGTAGCGGGGCGTGATAGGACGCTCGCCGCCATTTCTATATGGGACTGGGGATTAAAGCCGTTTCACGCCAGGCTTACAACGGCTATGGGGCTCTCTCGGGTTAACAATCTGAACACTGTATGGCTTTCTTCTCTGTAGCGCATTGGATTTCCGGCACAGGGGCTTTCTGGAGCATGTGCGCTGGTATTGGTGCGCTGCTGGGGTACAATCCCCGACTTTTCCCAGAGGTAATAACGTCCCATGTGGTTCAAAAATGTCCGCGCCTATCGCCTGACCAAGCCTTTCGATCTCTCTCCGGAAATGCTGGGGCAGAAACTGGTGGGGCGCAGCTTCGTGCCCTGTGCCAAATCGCAGGCCCAGTCTTCAGGCTGGGTGCCGCCTCTAGGCGAGGAATCTGAGGAATTGGTGCATGCGGCTGCCGGCCGTATGCTGCTCAAACTCAAGCGCGAAGAGAAGCTGTTGCCGTCCACGGTCGTCCGCGAGCAGCTGGATGAAAAAGTTGCCGCAATCGAATCGGAACAGGGGCGCAAGGTGTATCGCAAAGAACGCCTCAACCTGAAAGATGAAATCGTGCAGGACTGCCTGCCCCGCGCATTCAGCCGTTCTACCCATGTTCATGCCTATATAGACGTAAAAGCGAACTGGATATTCGTGGACGCCGCCAGCGCCACCCGTGCGGAGGAATTTCTGAACCTGCTGCGAGAATGTATCGGCAGTTTCCCCGTCTTGTTGCCACAGGTTAATAATGCGCCTACCGCGGTTATGACAGCGTGGCTACTGCACCGTAATTTGCCGCAGGACTTTGAGCTGGGTCAAGAGTGCGAGTTGCGCGAACTTGGGGAAGAGGGTGGCGTGGTCCGTTGTCGTGGCGTTGATTTGTTGAGTGAAGAGGTGGAAACTCACTTGCACGCAGGCAAGCAGGTCGCGCGTCTGGCACTGGGCTGGGATGAGCGGCTCTCCCTGGTGCTGGCAGAAGACCTGTGTCTGCGCCGGCTCAAGTTCGCGGATGAACTGATGAAAGAGAACGAAGAAATTCCCGAGGCAGATCAAGCGGCGCGGCTGGACGCCGATTTCGCACTGATGTCACAAGCGGTTACCGAACTCCAGGAGCGAATGCTGGCTCTGTTCGGCGGCGAAGCGGAATAATCTGTAATTATGTCTGAGCGTCCCGACACAGACGACTATCGATCGCTCTTCCTCAGCCCAACGCCCATGATGGATATGCGCGCACCCGCAGAGTTTACACGGGGCGCTTTTCCCACCAGCCTCAGTCTGCCTCTGATGAGCGACGATGAGCGCGCCAAAGTTGGCATCTGCTATAAAAACCGCGGGCAGGAGGCCGCCATTGAACTGGGACACCAGTTGGTCAGTGGCGATTTGAAAGACGAGCGACTGGGGCAGTGGGTGACTTTCGCTCAGCAACATCCCCAGGGATATCTGTACTGCTTCCGCGGCGGGCTGCGTTCGCAAACTGTCCAGCGCTGGCTGCGCGAGGCTGGGATTGATTTCCCGCTGGTGACTGGTGGTTACAAGGCAATGCGACGCTTTCTATTGGAGGAACTGGAGCGGGCGATAGATGAATCCTCTTTTATTCTAATCAGCGGAAAGACCGGCACAGGTAAAACGCGTGTCATTGCGCAGTTGTCGCGCGCTGTAGATCTGGAAGGACTGGCCAATCACCGCGGCTCCAGCTTTGGTCAGATGCCTACAGCTCAACCCAGTCAGATCGATTTTGAAAATGGCTTGAGCATTGCATTGATGAGACTCCTTGCTAAGAACCAGGAGCAGATTTTTCTGGAGGACGAAGGTCGACTGATTGGTTCGCTGGCACTGCCAGAATCCCTGCGAGAGAAAATGGGAGTCGCGCCGATGCTGGTTGTAGAACAAAGTCTTGAACAGCGGATTGATGTTGTGATCGACGACTATGTGGTAGATCTGGGGCAGCGCTATGCACTGTTGCATCTGGAGGATGGTCCACGCTTGCACTGCGAAAAACTTCAGGCTGACCTCGCCAGAATTCGTAAGCGCCTTGGCGGAGTGTTACACCAGCAGGTCAGCGATCTGATGGCCGGGGCATTTGCACGGCAGTGGCAGGATCGCCAACTTGACGGGCATCGGCAGTGGATCGCGGTGCTACTGGAAAAATACTATGACCCTATGTATGAATATCAACTTTCACAACGCTCGGGCGAGCAGCTGTTTGTCGGCAATCGCCAGGCGGTAATCGCCTCGGCGCAGCGGCATAGTCGGTGATCCGTCAGGCGGACAGTTCGCTGACAATTTCAATAGGGTTTAAGAGGTGCACCCGTGCAGCGAGTAACTGAACTGCGTCGCGATCTGGTGTTGGTTGGGGGCGGTCACAGCCATGTTCTCGCCCTGCGCATGCTGGCGATGAAGCCCATAGCGGGCCTGCGAATAACCCTCATATCCCCCGACAGTCACTCGCCCTATTCTGGCATGCTGCCGGGACTTATCGCTGGCCATTACAATTTTGCACAAACACATATCGATCTTGCGCGCCTGTGCCAGTGGGCGGGTGTGCGCTTTATTGCGGCGGAAGTTCACGCGCTGGACCCGACAGCGAAGTGCCTGTCTCTGGCGGGTCGTCCTGCAATAGAGTACGACGTAGTGAGCATAGATGTTGGCTCCCAGCCGGAGCTGGATACGGTGCCTGGCGCCAGGAAATACGTCACACCGGTAAAGCCGGTGGCGGAACTGTGGCAGCGTTGGCAGGCATTGCACGAGCGGGTGCTCTCCAGCAGCGCTGTGCGCGCGTCCCGGATCGCCGTGGTAGGTGGCGGCGCGGGGAGCGTCGAATTGGCGCTGGCTATGGCACATCGATTGAAGGGCACTCCGATAGCGATTGATCTGTGGTGTGCGGCGCCTGAGATTCTGCAAAGCTACAATACTCGCGCTCGCCGGTCGGTAATGGCGGCCCTTGAGCATCAACACATTGGGGTGCAGTTGCACGCTAGAGTAACTGCCGTAGAGTCGGATTGTCTTGTGCTGACCGATGGCAAAAGAGCAGCCTATGATGAACTGTTCTGGTGTACCGGTGCGGCCGCTGCGCCCTGGATCGCTGCCAGCGGCTTGGCAATCGATGATCACGGCTTTCTGGCGGTGCGCGATACACTGCAGGCATTGCACAATGATCATGTATTTGGTGCGGGTGATATCGCAACGCAGGTTAATCACCCGCGGCCAAAAGCGGGTGTCTATGCGGTGCGCCAGGGTCCAGTACTGGCGCACAATCTGCGAGCGGTCCTATTGGAAAAGCCGCTGCGGGCACATCGGCCGCAGGCGCGGTTTTTGTCCCTGATTTCCCTGGGCGGCCAACTGGCCACGGCGGATAGAGGCCCTTTCAGCGCCACGGGTAAATGGGTGTGGCACTGGAAGAATAGAATAGATCGGGCATTTATGGCGCGTTTTGAAGATTTACCGAGCAGTATGCCAGTGGGCAACTGGGGACGCCTGCCGGAATCCGAGAGCGACGCGCAACAGCCTATCTGCGGTGGTTGTGGCGCTAAAGTGGGGGCCACTGCATTAAGCGGCGCCCTTGCGCAGCTCGGCCGGGATTATCCGAATCATTCGGTGGGCACTGCAGATGACGCAGTAGTGATACCCGCGCCACCGCATTCACAAGTTGTACAGAGCCTGGATGTTTTGCGTCAAATAGTGAGTGACCCCTGGCAAATGGGCCGCATTGCCGCTAACCATGCTCTCAGTGATCTTTATGCCTGCGGCGCCAAGCCCGTGTCTGGCCTGGCGGCAGTCACCCTTCCTTATGCCAGCGACCCAATGCTGCGACGGGAATTGGAACAACTTTTAGCAGGTGCTCTGTTTGAGTTCGCCGCTGTGGATTGCCAGTTGAGTGGTGGGCACAGTATGCAGGGCTCCGAGCTGAATATCGGTTTTGCGGTAAATGGCGTATCGATGGCGTCGGACAACAGGCTTTTATATAAACTGGGTGCGTCACCCGGCGATCAACTGGTGCTGACCAAAGCCTTGGGTATCGGCACTTTGTTTGCCGCGCATATGCAACTGGCGGCTGATGGACGCGATGTGAGTGCTGCAATCTCCTCGATGCTGCAGAGTAATAGTGCCGCTGCAGAGTTGGCTCTGGCGCACGGTGCGAGCGCCTGTACCGATATCACTGGATTCGGGTTGCTGGGGCATTTGCTGGAAATGCTGGGGGAAGACCTCGGAGCCCGTCTGCAATTAGCAGATTTGCCACTGTTGAGTGGAGCCATCGAACAGATTAGCGCGGGCATCGTCAGCACTATGCACGCCGCCAATGCGCGCAGTGCGAAGCAATTGTTACGGCCTTCAAAAAACGCGGACGAGGCTCGCCTGCAAATGTTGATCGATCCGCAAACCAGCGGTGGACTACTCATTGCGATACCTGGCGCAGACGCCCAAGCGCTCTGTGATGCCCTGCGTCAGCACGACTATGCCCAGACTAGAATCATCGGTGAAATTGTTGCAGGTCCGCTCGGGAGCCCCGGCGTGGTGAGCGTCAATTAGCCAGTGGGCGTTCCCCGCATTCTGCGGTAGACATCATGCAGAAATAAAAGCACCGCAGAACCGAATAAAAGAAACAGTGCGGCCGTGGCGATAGGCCGATCAAGGTCGCGGATAGCCGACTCGTTGAAAAAGCTCCAAATGAACATTGCCGGTGATATCAGGATCACAAGACGAATTAGCCGTTGCAGGTGGTTCGTCAACGCAGTATAGGGCGCAAAATACCCGGCACAGATATTCGCAACACAGGCGAGCATCAGGTAAATGTGTGCGGAGCGATACATCATCCGGGCTGCGTCCGGTAGGTCTGTTACAATCAGTACTCTCGTCATATATTGACCCTGCAGAGCAAAAAGCAGCAGGCCCAGACTACCGACAATCAAATGCCAATTCCTCCAGGTCATTATCTTAGTTTTCATTCCAATACCGCGTCATTTCAAGATAGAGGAAAGATGCGGTCCAGGTAATGAGCACCAGCCCCGTCAATGATTCCAATCCGGTGAGAAAGCGCAGGTCGCCCATAGGCTGGATATCTCCAAAGCCGAGTGTGGTAAAGGTGGTGAAGGAAAAATACGCACAGTCCCATAGGCTGCCATCAAAATTGCCTTCGAGAGTCCCCCAGTTTTGGGATTTGTTCATCAGGTAAAAGGAAATAGCGAAAACCCACACCTCGGCAGCGTGAGCGGTTAGCGCGAGGAATACGCCTAATACGATACGAAAACGATGGCGTATCTTCAGCCGCGGCATCAGCACAGTGATTCGGTACAAAAATTCGTAATGGATTATCACAGCCAGTGCGATAACCAGAATATTTACGATGAAAACAATGACCATATATCTGCTGTTCCATGCGGTAAACTATCAGCGCCTACTTTAACCTGTTTTACCTGCGGGCTTGAAGGGCTCTCCCCTTGCCATACTGTTGGAAGATACACTTTGAAAATTCGTGTTCGCAGCACCCTGATTTTTGCCTCCTATGCGATGCTGGTTGCTTTTGCATCCTTGCGTCAGGGCAGTGGGTCTTTTATTGGTTCTTACGACAAGCTCGCACACTTTCTGACATATAGCCTGTTTACCGTATTGGCCTATCGACTATTTCTGTCTGCCAGTCAGTACCGATATCTGTGTCTCGGCATAATAGCCTACAGCGGCCTGTTAGAAATAGCACAGTCGTTCGTGCCGGGCAGAGATATGTCGGTGCTAGACCTGGTGGCGAATGGGCTGGGGGTGATTCTTGGTGCATTACTGTGTGAGAAAATTTTCGGGACAAGGAGTATGTCGTCTACCACCGATGAGTAAGTTTCTTGAACGGATAAAGTTTAAATTCCTACCCTTACCGCTATAGAAAAAAGAGTCCTGATTGGATCACTGAGGGGCGCTGTATCTAAAAACGGCTCTCGTTAAAATAATTAATATATGTTTGTATTCTATTTTTACGATGGGGAGAAGATTGTTGAATTTTGAGAACGGGGACCCTCTGTACCCGTTCGAGAACATGTTTGAGGGCAAGGTTGAACTTTTATTAATATCTAGCAGACTGCATATTGAATGTTAAATACAATCGCAGGATAGTTAGTGTCTGCTAAAGACTAGCAAACAACCGTTTCGGTACGAGGCAGGCAGCCATGGGGGAAAAACAGACGGATATTTTTCGGCAGGCGTTGATATCCCTCAGAGCAGAGATAGAGCAACTGAGTGATGCAAATAAGGAAGCCGCGGGCACAGTTACGTTAGACCAGTCAATGGTTGGGCGCCTTTCCCGTATGGACGCCATGCAGGCTCAACAGATGGCGCAAGAAACGGCTCGCCGGAGACTACTTCAGTTGCAAAAAATCGACGGTGCATTACGTCGCATGGATTCAGGTGATTACGGATATTGTCATAGTTGCGGCGAGGAAATTAGTGCTGCCAGGCTGGGTGTTGATCCCACTAGCACCCGCTGTATTGGGTGCTCGGATAGCTAATCTTCGGAGGCGTTTCTGTTGCTAAAAGGGGACTATTGTAAAATCACCTACCTAAACCCATTGAATGACATGCTAATGCATCCCGAAGGCCAGCGGCCCTATATTGTAAACTGGCACCCGGCAGCATCAGGCTTTATCCTCACTGGAGCTAATTGGTAGTTAGTACTCTTCCGCCCGCTGTGGCAGAATTTGGTCACAAAGATGGGGCAGAAATGAACAAGACATACTCGTGGTCACTTTTGAACGCAGTTAGGCAAGAAGCCGGTCTGATAGCCGGTTTAGCTACCCTTACCGCCTTTTTTGTTTTCGGTGGTGGTTGGCTGTCGTCGATGTCTGGTTGGGTTACGCCGCTTCTATACTTCTGTTGGCTATTTCCCGTCATGCTGTGGCTGTCTTTTGGTGTCGTTCATCATGCTGATTGTCTTGCCATTAAACTGGGTGAGCCATACGGCACCCTTATTCTTACGTTGTCTGTAATCAGTATAGAAGTCGTGATGATCTCCGCGGTGATGCTTAACGGGGATCAAAATCCGGAGCTAGGCAGAGACATGATGTTCGCAGTTTTGATGATTGCGCTGAATGGATTGGTCGGTCTTTCGTTGCTCTGTGGCGGTATCCGGCATTTGGAGCAGGCGCATAACCTACAGGGCGCTAATACGTTTCTGCTGGTGTTAATTCCAATGGCAATAATCAGCCTGATACTTCCCAATTTTACGCAATCCAGTGAACCGGGTACCTACTCGACTACGCAGATGGTATTTGCCGGGCTGACGTCGGCCGGGCTCTACGGTGGTTTTCTGGTGATGCAGACCCTTCGTCATCGGGGGTTTTTCATGTCGCCGGGAGAATCATCAGGCGATGAACATGCACACGACGGCATCGCAGTTCACTCAGTCGGCTTTCACGTGGCTTTGCTCGTCGCCAATATGCTGCCCATCGTTTTACTGTCAAAGAGCATGGCCAAAATTATTGACTTTCAGGTTGCAGTTTTCGCAGCACCGGCGGCATTAGGGGGGGTGGTCATTGCTTTGCTGGTACTTGCGCCAGAGGGACTGGCGTCCATAAAATCTGCGATCAGTGATCGCTTGCAGCGATCCATTAATATTTGTTTGGGATCGGCCATAGCGACTATTGGATTGACAGTCCCGGCAATACTGGTGATTGGCTTGGTCACCGGGCAAAAAGTGGTGCTGGGCCTTGGTCCTGTCGATTCACTTATCCTGGTAACCACAATCCTGACCGCCATGGTGACATTCTCCAGCAGTAAGACGAATATCATTCACGGAATCGTCCACCTGACTCTTTTTGTAGCCTACATTACGATGGTGTTTGACTAGCCTCTCAAAATCTTTTGCCAAGCGGCAAAAGAGTCCAGCATTGTGCGGTGCCCTTAAACAAAAAGCTTTATCTGGCCTATTGACGCTTGAGGATATTCCAATCTGGACCCGTTCGCAGACGAAAAACCCTCGGGGTGGAAACACGCCATTTTCAATCATACCGAAGGCGCGTTCCCATTGGGCGCCGAGCCTTACCGATTCTGGTAGCCCATCATTTCCTCAGCCAGGGCATTCATGTCTAACGTGTCAGGCTTTTGACGCGGGGGAAACTGCTGAAATGTCGTCAGAAATTTGTAAGATTCTAGCCCCGCGCCGTAAAGCATGAAAATATGCTCAAAATACCACCGCTCATAAGCACCAGATTCCTTCCGCGCGCGCTCGAATGGATCCTGTCGAAGATTGAACAGTAGGGGCATTCTCAATTTAGTGAACGGGTACTGCCATACCGCGTTACCGGTAGCCTCTTGTATGGAATACATAATTTTCCAGTCGCCCCAGCGCAGCGCCGAGTAATCCCCGTCGTCGGTAAAATAGTGGAACGTATTACGCGGCGAGGTTGTCGTTTTCCCGCTGAGGTAATCGGTGAGATCAAATCCGTCAATATGTACTTTGTAGTTGTTGGCGCCTGCTTGATAACCCTTCTTCAGTTTTTCCTTGATGCCTTTGACACCGGCCGCGGTAAGCAGGGTGGGTAGCCAATCATTGTGCGCGGCCATTTCGTTAAAACGCGTTCCCGGTTTGACAATGCCAGGCCAGCGAATGAGTGCAGGGACGCGAAAACCCCCTTCCCATGTTGTATTTTTCTCACCTCGAAATTGAGTCGTCCCGCCGTCTGGCCAGCTGAAGATTTCAGCGCCGTTGTCAGTGGAATAAATAACGATAGTGTTATCTGCGATACCTTTTTCATCCAGAAAATCGAGTAACTGCCCCACGTGATTGTCGTGCTCAACGAGGCCATCACCGTAGAGTCCACCTCTTTTGGAAAGACCCATACTCTCTTCCTTTAGACGGGTCCAAATATGCATACGCGTCGAGTTCCACCAAACAAAGAAGGGTTTGTCTTCCTTCACCGCTTTGTCCATGAATTTGATTGCTTGCGTGGTAATTTCCTCATCCACAGTTTCCATGCGTTTTTTGGTAAGCGCGCCGGTGTCGTTGACCTTTCCATCCGCGAAGGAGTGGATGACTCCGCGGGGAGAGAAGAGTTTCTGAAATATGGCGTCTTTGGGGTAGTCTACGTGTTCTGGTTCATCCTCGGCATTAAGGTGATAGAGATTGCCGAAGAATTCATCGAATCCGTGCTGTGTGGGCAAGTGCTCGTCCCTATCGCCTAGGTGATTCTTTCCGAATTGCCCCGTCACGTAACCCAGCGGCCGCAATAGTCCCGCAATGGTCGGGTCTTCTTTTTGCATCCCCGCTTCCCGGCCGGGGCTACCCACTTTGGTGAGTCCGGTACGAACCGGGTGTTGACCGGTTATAAATGCGGAACGACCAGCGGTACATGAGTTCTCGCCGTAGTAGTCTGTAAACAGGGCACCCTCGTTGGCGATACGGTCAATGTTGGGTGTCTGGAAGCCCATGGAGCCCAGGTTGTAGGCGCTAAGATTCCAGGTACCTATGTCGTCGCCCCATATCACCAGTACGTTGGGTTTATCCGCAGCAGTGGCACCAGTGGACGCAAGCATGGACAGTGCACATGCGCGGAGAGTGGGAATTATGGAACGCGGTAAGAAACTCATACAGGTCGCCTCTGAATTTAGTGCTCCAAACACCATGGTAAAGGTTTTTGTTGTGAGCGCCACAAGTATGTCGATCGTGAAAATATGAAGGTCGGATTCAATACCGGCCTTCCCACAGAGAATTTCAAAATTATTAGCTCCTTCGCAAGAATATCCTCCAATCAGGTTCGTAAATTTAGCTTCTGTCCAGTACCAGCGACAAAAACGTCATAGTCGTCTTCGGGTTTAGCATTGGGCATTCTAAATGCGACATATCGACGTCTAGGAAAGACTGGTTTTACATGGTTTGCATGGAATAAATTGGCAACCAAAGTATCTTTGTGAACACCATTTTTAAACACATTCACTTCAACGACCTCTTCACTTCCTTCAAAAAAAGCGACACCGTAAAGCGCCTCGCTGTCCGTTATGGTGTAATACCCATGACACCATGACTTGCCTTCTGAATAAAAACGGTATCTTTCTTGATGATTCTTTAGAGCCCAATCATAGAGTACGTAGTCAAGCTTATTGTGCTCTTTTATACGGTCTCTCAGGTCAGAAGATATTGCATCATCCCTAATTGTTTTCGTTGTATTTTTATTAGAATATTTTATGTTCAAATCCAAAGAAAGACCGGAGTTGATTAACTCATATGACTCATTAATTTTTTCGGTAATGCCAACAAAACCGATTAGCTCATGGGGTAGTCCAAGCAGATACTTGTGTTGTATGTTCTGATTGTGCTTACCGTCGACATACTCATCAATGTTTACTGAGCTATCAACGTTAGAACGTATGTGATTGAAATTAGAAATGACTCTTTTGAGTGGATCTCTTACAATCGTTACGATTCTCCGGCAATCTACGAAATCGGAATGCCTCATTAATCGAAAATGTCCTGCTAACCAAGTTGCAGAGCCTCCTATTTCGTTGTAGAGACCGTAGGGGTCACGCTCCGCATATATTTTCTCCAAAATAATTTTGCTAGTTCTGGGTCCGTCTATCCCGTAGTCATAAACTGCACTTTGGCTTTCGTCTAGGGAATCTCTAAAACTCATACCTGCTGTTTTATTGATGTGTACAAATAGGTATGGCTCGCTGGATTTCTGTTCCATAATAAGTTCGCGCTCCGGCCCTGTGGAATTTTTTTCCATAAACTCACCCTATAATAGTGACCGCGCAATCGCGTGTGCAAGCTTAGCCCAAACAGGGTGATCCCAGCTATTCCAAGGTAGGCATAGCTTTTAGTTGCGCTTCTAGATACGGGGCCAATTTGGCCACCTGCTGATAGCAGATGTTATCACCTGAGTGCTAAGCTGATCAAAATTAAGAAAAACAGAAAGCGATGTACGTTCGGTCCCGATAGAAGCCTATACTAACTTCATTTGTTTACGCGCAGATAAATACGGAATGAAAAACCTAACTCGGCGAAAGTTCTTAAAAAGCTCAGCACTGCTCACCGCAGCGACGGCCGTGGGTTGCAGCAACGGATCCAGTCCAGATCCAGCGTTCAGACAGGCGGTCGTAATCGGTTCAGGGTTTGCGGGGTCTGTTGCTGCGTTACGCTTGGGTCTGGCGGGAATACCGACGATGGTTTTAGAGCGAGGACAGGATTGGACGCAGAAGGGCCCTGATACCTTTCCGAATTTGTCTGACAACGATCGAAGAAAAACCTGGTTCGGTGAGATTGATGGTTTGACCGGTTTTAGTACCACTACACCCTGGGCTGGAATGATAGAACGCGTGAGCGGGGATACATTGGATGCTGCTTGCGGCGCGGGGGTGGGAGGCGGCTCTCTGGTTTATGGTGGAGCGCTCATCCAGCCGAGAAGACAAACATTTGATACGGTATTTCCGCAAATTAGTTACGACGATATGGATCAGATTTACTATCCTCGCGTTCTGGCGCAGATAAAAGCCGGCCGAATACCGCCTGATGTGCTCGCATCTGATAATTACGCTGCGCAGCGCGCGTTTATAGCCGATACATCCTCTGCTGGTTTTCAGGTGAGTATGCCCTTTACCGGTTTCGACTGGGACGTTATTCGCGAGGAGATTCAGGGGCGGCGAGTTGCAGCGGCCTCGGTTAGCGAATACATCTACGGCTGTAACAGCGGTGCTAAGTTGTCTACCGATAAAAATTATCTGCGCGATGCACTCGCAACCGGAAATGTTGAGATACGAAGCCTTACCGAAGTTGTGATGCTCAGTGAGCAAAGTGATGGCGGATACTTGATAACGTGCAGGCGAATCCATCCAGACGGGACAGGGTTAGAGCGTTATGAGCTTCGTGCGAGTCATCTGATTCTCGCCGCAGGATCACTAAACACGAGCAAACTCCTGTTGAAAAGCCAGGCCGCCGGAGAGTTGCATGGGGCCAATGATCGAATAGGTCAGAACTGGGGAACAAATGGGGATGAATTGAAGCTGGAATTATCGAAAAACGCAGTCAGTGGTACGCAAGGCGGTCCAGCTTGCATCGCTGCAGTTGATGACTCTAGTGCTTCACATCCAGTTACCTATATGCATTCTCCAGCGAGCGTCCCTGTAAATGTTCAGATTCAGTTGGCGATGTCGGTGCCCGATAGTCTGGGAGAAACTCGCTATGACAGCGCAGCGGACAAACTAACTGTGCACTGGCCAGCGGACACGAATACGCCATCCGCTCAGGCTAGAACTGACAGTTTCACTCGTTTGTTGAAGCAGTCCGGTGGCGCAAATATATCAGGCACGATCGGGCGCCCAACCGTTTGGCACCCACTGGGCGGCACCGTGATGGGAGATGCATGTGACCACTTCGGCCGACTGTACGGCTACGAGAACCTATTTGTTGTCGATAGCAGTTTGCTGCCAGGCTCAGCGGGCGCGGTTAATCCGGCGCTAACGGTTGCTGCGAATGCTGAGAGAATTATGGAGCAGTTGATCCTCGAGCTAGAGCGCTCATAAGCACTTTGTGACTTTAGATGTCAGGCCTTCTTGTTCAACCCTCAAAGCGGGGAAGCGCCGCTCTGCGTGCATTTAATAAACTACTAAAATGTACTGACACCTCCGCCGGCGCTACTGGCTACCTGTTTAAAGGTCAGCTGTGGGGAAAATGCCAGGAGGTTGTTACCGCAGATATGTATGTCTTGGCAGACACAGACACCTTCGATTCGGGGCTCATCGTTGGCGAAAATTTCCCGTCTATTAAGACGCTTGATCAAGGCCAAGAGCTAACCAGCGGAGATGGGTTCGTGCACGACAAGGGCATGGTGTTTATCGCTAACCGCTCTGCTGACTAGTGACCTTTTTGCATGGTGCAATTCATGCAACTGCAGAAGAGCCTGGCGGCTTTCCACGAAGCTGGAATAGAAGTAGTGGTGCTTACCCACGACGACCCTTCGCTGCAGCAGTTGTTTATCGACAAAAACGGGATCGAGTATGCTTTCCTTTCCGATATTGATGCTTACCCATTGAAAGTGTTGGGAATATTGAATGGGGGTTATGAGCCCGGCGACGGCGCCTATGGTATACCCCATCCGTTTATCTGTTTCGCCAGTTATATCAATCACCCGCCGAAAGCAGATGGAGGGAAGCAAAATACCCTCTCATAACGTTAATCGTCTGGTAGAAGGTGAATAGCCATGAAGGTCAGCAACTGAAAGCCTCCTTGCACCATATGATTTTCTTCGAGGTCGAACATCATAACTGTTTGGTCTGCGATAAAAAATGTGAACCACAAGCCCAATGAAATGATGAATGCTGAATTCACTCTTGCACGCCAGCGCTGTGAAGGCTTAGCGGGTGTAAGTGCTGCAAAAACGAATGCGAGTGCGGACAATAAAGACCAGGCGATAATTCCGCCAAACAATATGCTCGGCAACCAACTGGGAGCACCATACTGCGCCAGCGAAGTAACCAGCCCCGGATAGTTTGAATGAGGTACCCAGGTTTCTGTGACGATATTTAATAAGTAGAGCCCACCGAGGAAGTCGGTAAGAAACGCCGATATCCACCAAATTGCCCAAAATCCAACAATTATGCGCTTGAAGAAAAACATTGAACTCATCTTCATCATCTATCTCCAGCAACGAGTGGAGTGCGAGCGGTCAAACCCACCCATAAGGAGTCAAAACATTAGCTGAGGTTACCGCGATATACGAGCGGAATTATGCGTTGGTTTAGATAAGAAGGACAAATACAGCGAGGTTCCGCACTGTAGAATGGTACGGTCATTTTCGGTGCTTGCGACAGCGGTGAACCGTAGTACAACTTTCTCGATATTTTCCCGCAGAAACGCTGCGACTATAAAACCCCAGGTTTGCCTGAACTATTTACAGGTTTAAGTTGCCGATGGAGGATTGAAGTAACAAATTCCACCGGCAGCTCTTGGTTAAGCCTGCATCAACGCATGTCGAAGCGGTCCAGTGTCATTACCTTGCTCCATGCATCCACGAAGTCCTGTACGAACATCACCTGTGCTTCGTCACTCGCGTAAACTTCTGCAACCGCGCGCAACTCAGAGTTTGATCCAAAGATAAGATCAACAGGAGTGGCAGACCATCTAAGCTCACCCGTTGTACGATCTTTGCCCTCGTACAAACCCTCTGAGGAGGATGATTTCGACCACTGCGTAGACATGTCGAGAAGATTTACGAAAAAGTCATTGTTCAAAGTGCCTGGACGTTCTGTGAGCACTCCATTCTGGGATTGCTCGAAGTTGGTATTCAGAACGCGCATCCCGCCAATCAATACAGTCATTTCAGGCACATCCAGGGTCAGCAGATTCGCCTTGTCGACCAACATTTCGGCCGGTGATCTACGTTGGCCCTGACTGAAGTAATTGCGGAACCCGTCTGCAGTTGGCTCGAGCACAGCGAAAGACACCACGTCCGTCTGGGCCTGCGAAGCGTCCGTGCGTCCCGGGGTGAAGGGAACCTGTACGTCTTGCCCGGCTTTCTTTGCGGCCTGTTCAATCGCAGCAGCTCCGCCCAGAATGATCAGGTCCGCCAGCGATACCTGGGCGCCACCCTTATGCGCTTTGTTAAAGCTACTTTGGATGCGCTCCAGTCGTGTCAGCACCTTGGCCAGGTCACGCGGTTCATTGACCGCCCAATCTTTTTGCGGTTCGAGGCGAATGCGAGCGCCGTTTGCACCACCGCGCATGTCGGTACCTCGAAAAGTGGAGGCCGAAGCCCAGGCGGTGCTGACGAGTTCGGATACGGTCAAACCGGAATCCAGGATTTCCGACTTCAACGTAGCGATATCATCTGCATCAACCAAGTCGTAATCGACAGCGGGAACGGGGTCTTGCCAAATCAATTGTTCGTCAGGCACCTCGGCACCGAGATAGCGTGTGCGTGGACCCATGTCGCGATGTGTTAGCTTGAACCACGCTTTGGCGTAGGCGAGTTGGAACTCCTCAGGATTCTCCCAGAAGCGCTTCGAAATCTTTCGATAGCTCGGGTCAAACTTTAATGCCAGGTCCGTTGTAAACATAATAGGTGCATGCCGCTTGGCGGAATTGTGAGCATCCGGCACTAGTTGAGAAGCGGCTCCCCCGGCAGGAATCCACTGCGTCGCACCAGCGGGACTTTTGGATTGTACCCAGTCATAGGTAAACAGGTTGGTCAGGTACCCGTTGGTCCACAGGGTCGGAGTGGCGGTCCATGCGCCTTCCAAACCACTGCTGATAGTGTCTTCAGCATTCCCCTTCCCACATTTATTTTTCCAGCCCAGGCCCTGTTCCTCAAGGCCCGCAGCGGCCGGCACAGACTCAAGACACTCGTCTGGGTTATGCGCGCCATGCGCTTTACCAAAGGTATGGCCACCGGCTATGAGGGCCACGGTCTCTTCGTCGTTCATCGCCATACGACCGAAGGTTTCGCGGATATCCATGGCAGCTGCCAGCGGGTCCGGGTTGCCATTGGGGCCTTCCGGATTCACGTAGATCAAACCCATCTGCACAGCGGCGAGTGGTTTCTCCAGTTGCCTATCGCCCTGATAGCGCTCATCAGCAAGCCACTCTGTTTCCGGCCCCCAATAAACCAAATCCGGCTCCCAGTCGTCTTCTCGGCCACCGGCAAACCCGAAAGTCTTGAAGCCCATGGATTCCATCGCGACATTACCGCTCAGGACCATTAGGTCGGCCCAGGAAATTTTATTGCCGTATTTTTGCTTGATTGGCCACAACAAACGGCGAGCCTTGTCGAGGTTCACGTTGTCTGGCCAGCTATTGAGTGGCTCAAATCGCTGCTGCCCGCCGCCTGCACCCCCACGGCCATCATCCACACGGTAGGTGCCGGCACTGTGCCAGGCCATGCGAATGAAGAATGGACCATAGTTGCCATAGTCTGCTGGCCACCAGTCCTGGGAGGTCGTCATAACCGCTTCGATTTCTTTCTTCAGGACCTCAAGATCGATAGTGTTAAATGCCTCACCATAGTCGAACTCTGTGCCGAGTGGATTAGATTCCGCAGCGTGCTGACGAAGTGGCTGCAGGTTCAGTGTACCGGGCCACCAAAATTCGTTAGACATAGACTCTCCTTGGGCAACTGTGGGGCTTGACGGCAGTGATAATGAAAGCGCTATCGCTACAGCCGAAGCTAAAGGAATGGTTTTTGTAAGCATTGAAGTTATCTCCTCTGGGATGAACCCGCTCAAAGATTCGTAGCAACCTCTGATGACAGTGAATAAAGACATCGAATGGGACCGATAGTATACCTCTACCGTGGGTTCCAGTTCGAGTCCGCATGCGAGTCTGTCGGATTCATATCCAGCGATCTGCATCTGAGAAATATGAAGTGCGAGAGGCCAGCGACCGCTATTGCCTGTATCGATCGCCGGCATAGACTTCAGCCAACAAATGCCTTACTGGGCTGTGCCACGCCGTCGGATTCACCACCCTTGAGATACGCCATCACGGTGTCGGCATCGGACATTTCAAAAGGATCAGTCGGGCAGTTGTCACCAAACTCGGGTTCAACAAACAATTTTTCGATTCGCCCGTCGTCCACCAGCATGGCGTACCGCCAGGAGCGCATGCCAAAGCCCAGGTTGGACTTGTCTACGAGCATGCCCATCTTACGGGTGAACTCCCCACTGCCATCGGGCAGCAAATAGATATTCTTATTGCCAACGTGTTTGCCCCACTGGAACATTACGAAAGCATCGTTCACCGAAACGCAGATGATGTCATCGACGCCCTCACGCTTAAAATCCGCGTAAAGCTCGTCGTATCGTGGCAGGTGATTGGAGGAGCAGGTGGGCGTGAACGCACCCGGTAGCGAAAACACCACTACCTTCTTGCCGGCGAAAAGATCGGCGGTGGTCTTGTCTTCCCATCGATAGGGGTTATCTCCCGCAACGGCCTCATCGTGCACGCGGGTCTTGATTACAACATGGGGAACTCTGCTGACTATGGTCATGGGTAACGCCTTTTCCAGTGCTAGTTTGCTAAGGTGAAGAGAATAACGCCGAGCCAGGAATAGCGCTATTCAATTGTAGATATCAACCGAATAGTATTTGGCTATTGAGCTTTTGGTAAAGGATAGGAAAACCTATGGCACAACTAGCTCTCACTGTGTGGTTGCTCCCTAGGTCAGGGGGAAAATGTTCAGAAAGGCGCAGCCCGAGCGGGAGCGGCGCTAATTCGCAGGCACCCCACTATTTTATGGACAGCAATAAACGCGGCCCTAACGGGCTTTAATGCCGCATTTATTGCGAAGTAAAATACTTCAGGCGCCGACACATCTATTAGTCAAAGACATTACCATGTTGGTAACGTTCGTCTTCACCTGCTGCTTGTGTCAGCGCGGCAACATTCGACTTTGTAAAAAAGCCCTCATAACCATGACAACGTTCTATGTATTCCGTTATCAGCAGGGAATACTTGGAGTGCTTGGAAAAAATCTGCTTAAGGTTGGGTGTGTCCTTACATTCACCGACTACCTGCGCCAGGAAATCGATACCCTGATTCTTCAAAGTATCGACAACGAAATCAATATTTTTCTCGCCACTAGCATGATCGCCATCTTGTATTTCATAGGCCATATGGTGCATTCGGCGACCATAATTGCGTACAAAGTCTTCCGTGGGCATCGGCGCATTCTCAAAAGAATTGATAAATGACGGTATGTTGTTAGCGGTAAAAACTTTCGCGGGCGATCGTTTGTCATCATCGACCTGATAGTTGCGATTCACGTTGGTTGATGAGTTCTGATCTTTGATATTGTAGGCGCCCCAAAAGTAGTAATTACTCATCGTTAAAAATTCCAGAATCGCATCTTCGCGTTCGCCGGCAAGTATTCGCGTGGCCATGTGATCGACACCTAATACCAGTTTAGAGATATTCAGGCTCGCAGCGTTTTCAGCAGCTTGATCCAGGGTAGATTGGTCCGCGCCCGAAAGTTGGATTCGCTTACCGTGCTCTAGTGCTTCGAGGTCGAACGCGTCGTGCGGCGTATAGCCAATACGGTTTCCTGTCATGGCTGAGGGGAAGGTAAAGTTGAAATGTTTATTGGAGAAAAATTCGTTCTCCGTTTCTTCCGGATAGTGAAACCTGATGCTATGCGATTCTAGTATTTCGCGGGTTGCTTTCAGGTCTTTGGTTGAAAATATTTCGCCAATATAGCGTGCATTCGGCTTTGCCCGTGACATTGGGTAGAGCATATTCAGGCGGGTGAGATCGTCCTCAAACGCTGCTTGCAGCGGTTCCAGAATGACAAAGTTTGGACGTCCGGAATGTCCTTTCAAAAAGTAGAATTTGTGGGTTGCATTTTGATAGACATCACTTAGCCGATAGGGCGTCATCAGGTAGAGTTCTTCCATGTAAGCGACCGCG
>TARA_R110002072_G_scaffold36301_3_pt1 | contig 37307 bp, 38 predicted proteins | sample TARA_R110002072 | Tara Oceans TARA_R110002072 (sample SAMEA4397118) | marine metagenome | biome: Polar Biome; feature: [SRF] surface water layer (ENVO:00010504); material: water (ENVO:00002006), including particulate matter (ENVO:01000060) such as... | depth 5 m
CCCGGTACGGATTTCTCTTACACTTGCTCGAGTCTCCTGGTTCCAGAGTTCTACATCCCCATCAATGCCGCCATTAAGCATTGCTTGATAAAGCAATGCCAAATCGATTGCATTGGAATAACCACCGCTGGCCGGAGCACCGACCGCACGCACATCAGCACGATTATAAATCAGCAGGATGTCTTCGGTGATTTCAGGCGGCAAACCCAACTTCTTTAACTCGTCTGCAGCCATTGCTTCACCGCAGTGTTCTACGGGTAGCGTACGTTGGTGTTCAGCTTCAGGTAAACCAATATATAAGTCGTTAAGTCCCAGAGGGTCGAGCATGCGTTCGCGAATGAACTGTGTAAACGGTAGCCCACCGCGCCGCTCGATCAACTCTGCAATAACCCACATGGATGAAGATGCATGGTATTCAAACCTGGTGCCTGGCTCCCGGGTCAACCGCCATTTTGCAAAACGGGCCAGGGTCTCCTGCTTTGAGTTCCACTCGAGGGGAGAAAATGGCGCATAGGGAAATCCGGAGGTATGGGTAAAAAGCTGTTGCACCGTAATTTGATCTTTACCGTGCGTCCCGAACTCCGGAATGATGTCGGCAACAAACTCTTCTTCATCCAGCTTGCCTTCCTGAAACAACAACCACGCTGCTGCAGAGACAACACCCTTGGTTGCGGAGAATAAACAGATCAAAGACTGATCACTCGCAGCACCAAAACTCTTTGCTACCCCGACCTTGCCGTGGCGAGCAAGGGCCACTTGCGCCGCCGGCAGTACTCCAGCTGCTACATCTCGTTCAACCCGACTAAGCAGATCTTGAACCCTTCTTGGATCAAGTCCGAGAGCATCCATACTCGCCATTCGTTCAGTCACAGCATTCTACCCGGCTTTGTTAGTCGATTTTGAAAACGAAAACGTATCCGTCATTTGGTCTCTGGCTGCTTTCATCGCTTCAATGTAACTATTAAAAGTACCATTGTAGTTACCATCCTGACGTCGGTTCGACTCACCTTCAAAATTGTAATAACCCGGAGTGCAGTCTTGATTCCAGCTGGTTTTACCTCGGGACTGAATCACCTTTTGCACCCATTCTTCCTCAGACTCTTCAACTGGATTCATCGCCTGATATCCGTTGTTGCGAACGTAATCGATGCACTCAGCAATATGGTCGCCCTGGGTCTGTAACATCTCAGTCAGGTTGAACTGATAACTAGCCTGGTAACCCCCCATAATAAATAAATTAGGATAGCCTCGGCTGTGGATACCAAACAGCGTTCGAATGCCGTCTTTGTATTTGTCGTCCAGGCGAATCGCATCCTCCCCAACAATCTCGTTGTAGGTACCGGTCTTCTGAATCTCAAAACCAGTCGCATAAATGAGCAGATCGAGCTTGTAAGTCTCACCCTCAAACTTCGGCCCTTCGGCCGTAATCTCGGTAATACCCTCTCCGTGTGTATCTACCAGGTGTACATTGGGTCGATTGAATGTAGGGAGATATTCATTATGGAAACACGGCCGTTTGCACATAAACATATACCAGGGTTTGAGTGCATCCGCTGTGTCTTTGTCTTTTACGATTGAATCGATCCGTTTATGCAGACTCATCATGTAGTCGATGTTGGCATTTTCCTGGGCTTTAATTTTTTCTTCCCGTGTCATCGCCTCAATCGCGCTTTTCTTTTCAGCCCATTTTTTTTCATCGAGCTTAACGGACTTCGTCGCACTGGGTGCTGTTGACATGCGCATCATCAACGGAAGCTCGGACAATTCAATTGCCGCAGCTCGCCGTTTTGACTGCCAGCCGGGCTCAAGAGACCGCGCCCAGTTTGGGTCAGTTGGACCCTCTTCACGAATATCAATCGACGATGGAGTACGCTGAAACACAAATACTTCTTTTGCTGCTTTTGCAATTTCAGGCACAACCTGGACCGCGCTTGCGCCTGTACCAATAACACCAACAACCTTATCCTGTAAGTTCTCCAGGTTTTGACCGGTATAGTCGTAATCCCATCGTGACGTATGGAAGGAATGACCTTCGAAGCTTTTCATACCAGAAATCTTTGACAATTTTGGCTGGGAGAGGGTGCCGTTTGCACAGATCACAAATTGTGCCCGCATATGATCACCACGATCGGATTTAAGGTGCCATAATTGTTCTTCTTCATTCCAAACGGTCGATAGAATTGTTGTGTTAAAGACTGCTGCATCATACAGATTGTATTTTTTAGCGATCGCCTGACAGTGCGTATAAATCTCCTTGCCACCGGAATATTGATTTAGTGGGACGTAGTCCATTTCATCAAGCAATGGCAGATAGTCGTAGGACACCACGTCACAGGCTATTCCTGGATATCGATTCCAGTACCAGGTACCGCCAACATCTCCGCCCCGCTCGACGATGCGTATATTTTCCACGCCTTTTTTTCGTAGTTGGGCGCAGGTCAAGAGAGCAGAAAAACCGCCACCGATGAATAATACTTCAACCTGGTCATCAATCGGCTCTCGTTGTTCAAGTTCTCCAACAAGCGGATCTACGGCGTACTGGCCAAGTTCACCACTAAGATCAGAAGTGAATTGGGCGGTACCTTCAGGCCGGTGAGCCAGACGTAGATCACGTTCCTCGGCAAATTTTTGTTTAATATCTGCATAATATGAATCTGGCTTTTTGTGCTTTGACATATTGACTTCCTGACAATCTGAGAATCTTAAAAATGTTAGAGGCGTGGATTGCCCCCGATCAAACCTGGGGACAATCCACTAGGGGGTAAACAGTTATAAATACCTGTCGGCTTCGCTCAACTATTTAAAAATAGATGAATCAATTTTCAGTTGAAGGTAAAACTCTCGACCACGACTCACTGAAGAATAAAAGTCGGCGGGGATACCTAATGCACTGTTACCGGTGAACAATGAATCGGTACCGGTAGTCATGACGTATTCTTCAGTCAAATTTCTGCCGACAAAATTCAATTCCCAACCCGATTGATGAGCCAGGGTGAAATTGGCATTCAATCTGGTGTAGCTGTCCTGTATAGAATTTGGTCCCAGTGTGGTCTGAGTGTAATAGTCACTCGAATACTCCAGGTCCCACGAGGTAGACAAACTCAGGTTCTGGGAGATTTCCCGGGCGAAACTAAAGCCAGCGACCATGCTCGTATCCGGGGCATTGGAAAGTGTTTCTCCTGCAAGATCCTGAGCTAATCCACCACCTATGTTGCATCCCTGAGCGGCTGTTTGAGCAACGTAACAGGGAGCAAGAAACTCATCGAATTCTGCACTATTAAATGCACCGCCAAATCGCAGCGACAATCCCTCTATAGACGTCAGATAATTCAGGTCCATTTCAAAACCGTGAACAGTGGATTTACCGGCGTTCTGTACCAGAATTGAAATAGTGGTCCCATCAAATGACGATAGCTGCATACCCTCGTACTCATAATAGTAAGCAGATGCATTTAGACGTAGCGTGCCATCCTTCAGAATCCACTTAGCACCGCCTTCGAAACCGTCAACGGTCTCCTGTCCAAAGGATGTATCAATTATGTTGGGCGCCTGTGCGGCGAACCCACCTGATACGAATGCAGTATTAAACCCACCGGACTTAAAGCCTTCCTTATAGGAAACAAAATAAGTGGAGTTATCCGTTGGTCTCCACGCCAGAGTCAGCTCCGGAGAGGTATTGGTAAAATCTTCTGAATCGACAATATTGGTTACCGCTAAACCCGCCTCGGAAGCACTAAAACCTTTCTCCTCTTTAGTCCAACGTAAGCCAGCTGACAGTTCTACAGTATCGGAGATGTCCCAGATGACCTGGCCAAACAATGAGTAGCTCTTGGTATCCTGTGCATATCTAGGGTCAGGAGCAGATAACGGTACAAGCAACCCCGGAAAACCCTGGGTAACACCGGAGATCCCTACGTTAAACTCAGACTCAACTTCTTCATCAGCGTAGAAAGCACCCAGCATAAAATTAGCAGTGCCACCAAAATTGCTGGTCAGTCTAAATTCTTGTGTCACCTTCTCTTGATAGATCTCCATAGAACCGCCAAAGAATCCTAGAGACCCTATTTGGAACGCTGTTCTTTGTTGATCGTCGCCATCAACGTATCCAGTTAATGACACCAACTCCAAACTATCCGATAGCTGGAACGTCATCTCATGGCTCGCCATCAGCCACTCAATCTCTCCTCGGTTGGAGGGATCCCCTTGCATCAATGGATTCCAGTTTGCGATTTCAGGAAGCACAACACTTCTATCAATCTTGTCGTTGGCTTTACAATCGTCCGTAGGAGCTCCCTGCGCTGCACCTAACGGGCACTTCACAAGTTGGGAGAGGGCAAAATACGCAGTACCTTCGGTATTGTTGTAGCTCAATTTCGAACGCATAGAAACAGCATCGGAGGGATCAAACAGCAATGTTCCGCGGTAGAAGGTCTCTTTAGTTGCGGGAATTCTCGAACTATCCGCGCCACCCGAGAGTGTTCCAAAAAATGCAGGGTCTGGATCGTTGTACAACCAGCCGTCCATGTCAGAATAATAAACCGCTAAACGCGCGGCTAATGCATCGGAGAACCTTCCAGAAATAACACCTTCAGCATAGGTTTCCCTGGCTTCAGATTCATAACCCGTTTTGAACGACCATTCGGTTCCTTCACCCGGGTCTGAGGTTCGAAACGAAATCACGCCGCCGGGGCTGTTTTTGCCGAAAAACAACGCCTGTGGGCCCTTTAGAATTTCGACCTGAGCGTTATCAACCTGGGATACCCGAAGAATGCCCGCGTGGTTAACTGCAATGCCATCTACAACGATCGCGACAGCCTGGTCGAAGGCTGGGCTAGCAGTACCCGTCTGAACCCCGCGCATCGAAATTGTCCCGCCGGTAGGAGACTGGGCTTCGCCAATGTTCAAGCCCGGTGTCATACCCGCAATATCTTCCATACGATCTAGATTGTAAGCGTCCAGCTGTTGTTTTGAGAATGCTGACATAATCACGGGAGCATCTTGCAAGCTCTCTTCCCGTTTACGGGCAGTGACAACAACTTCCTCCAGCACACGTTCTGCCTGTGCAACTTCACTAATCGTCCCAAGAAAAAAGAACACCGGCATTGAAATTATCGCCATTACAGGGCGTGCAATGGATTTTCCAAGCTTATTCATAATAATCCCCCTTAAAATACAGTTGTATGTTGTTGGTAGCCAACAATGTCTCTTTAAAACGTAAACAGATCTAAGGCGTTAGTACGTAAATTTCCGTAGCCCACACCCCACGTTTTTTATCGTTAGAATCGTGTTCTGCTTTTGTACTTTTAAACATCGAGGATCATTAAGTGCGATTTAAAGCTAACCAACAAGGCCATATCCCCTCAATTGAAAGGGGGTAATTTCGCTCGATAACTAATCGTTGACAAAAATATCAATCAATTCGATACACACGGGCGGCCGTGCCATAGAACATTGCATCCTTTTCATTTTCCGAGAAACCCGCAGCAATTTTTTTAAAGCCGTTATACAAAACAGGGTATGAGATCGAAAGTTTATCAACGGGGAAATTACTTTCGAACATGCAACGGTCGGGGCCAAAGCATTCGATCATATGCATAAAGTAACGTTGCTGAGCAGCTACAAATTCATCGGACGTGGGGGCCCTATCCCGGCTCTCCCAACCAAAACCATTGTCTGGCATGGAAAGGCCACCTAGTTTCACGGACACATTTTCACAGCGGGCAATTTCCACCATGTCTTTCTTCCATTGCTCGAATATTTCGTCCCGTTTGTTTGCATAAGGACCAACTCCAAGGGGTGACGCAAAATGATTCAGGATAATTTGTGTAGACGGGACTGCTCTGGCCATATCCAAAAAGTCTTGATTTTGATGATGGTAGTGCCAGGCATCAAAAGACAAGCCACGACTCTCCAACACTTTCATGCCCTGCCGAAAAGATTGTAGGCCGTACATGCCTTCTAGTGCTTGGTGGTCAATTGCCAGAGTCCCCGGTGGACTTGGGTCTCGGGACGCAACTAGTCTAATGCCACGAAAAAGCCCTTCCCCCACTTCGACGTGCTGATCCAAAACTTCACCTACCGCCTCGCCCAGGGTAAGGTCTGCCCGTGAAACAATTGCGGCAATGACAGGCTCTCCTTGCTTGCCCGTCCTGGACAGCTTTGCTTGTTCTACGACAAATTCGGTCTCACCGAGGCACTTTAAGTGTTCAGGTCCATCCGTTCGATACTCAGCCCCACAATCTACAAAAACCGTTTTTACAATGTTATGTCCGGTCTCAGTGTCACCCCAAAGATCTTGTACCTGGTAGACCATGCCCGTCCGCCACAGATGATGATGAGGGTCTATAATTCGGCGACTCGGTTCAATGATTTCTTCCTGGACTGATGACAGCCACTTCTCGTCTTTTGGCATTAGACTCATGTTTATCCCTCTATTATTTTGTTGAACTTACGCCAACAACACACGCTATTTACGCATTTTGCACAGCTAAATTTGTCGTTGACTGGTGTTTTTGGATTATTCGAAATAACAAATTTGATTTTCCTCTCACCTAAACTTATATAATTCTTTTTGGTAATTGTCACTCAGTAATATCGTTAGAATTATATTTCTAATTCCCCACTCAAGGGCATGAGCGAAATTGTCCCCTAGCAGTTGAAGCAATTGGGCCTTGTTGACTAGATCCGAATACCCCTAACCTAATTTGATGCCTGCTGTACGTAAAGTTCTTATACGTAAGGCAGAAAAAAGGGGAATTCATGAGACTGAAAAACACAGTTGCCGTCATCACTGGTGGCGCAAGCGGCATGGGAAAGGCGACTGCATTACGCTTTCTGCAGGAAGGCGCGAAGGTTGTCATTGCAGATTTCAACAGCCAGACAGGCAAAACCACACTGGATGAATGTGCTGAGCTCGGATTTTCAGACAACATACGGTTTATCAAAACCGATGTCGCATCTGAGCCCGACATCGAGGCAATGCTGCAATACGCGCTTGATCAGTATGGTCGCCTGGATATTGTATTTAACAATGCCGGCGTGGGCGGCGCACTAGGTCCGCTTACAGAAACCACCGTAGAGGCCTGGGACTACACGATGAATGTGATGGCTAAAGGGGTTTTCCTCGGGATAAAACACGCCGCACGAATCATGATTGAACGTGGTCAAGGCGGTTCGATTATTAACACCGCATCCGTCGCTGCATTAAGCGGGGATGGCGGACCACTGGTTTATTCGGCAGCAAAAGCAGCAGTAGTTAGCTTGACTAAATCCGCAGCGGTAGAACTCGCAAGGCACAAAATTCGGGTTAACGCGATCTGTCCCGGTTTTATTCTCACACCGCTGGCAGACGGTGGGCGCCCCGAAAAAGCGCGCGTCGCATTCGCTAAAGCCCAGCCCTGGCCTGAATGCGGCTCGGGCGATGACATTGCGGGGGTTGCATTATTTCTAGCAAGCGAAGATTCAAGGTTTGTAACAGGAGATCATATTATCGTAGATGGTGGTATGACGGCTGAAGGACCGGCATCTACAAGAAACTTTCCCGGCGCATCTGCAAAAGATGCAGGCGTGTTTGGTGTTAACAGGGGCTCGACGGGTCAGGCTTCAATACTCCAACAAATTGGAAATAATTCGTTATAAGATAACAACATACACGCAACGCTAGCCATAGCACTGTGAGCGAAACGAGATCATTGTCCCTAAAGGATGTAGTCTTATGAACATGACAAGTTTTAAGTTTGACGATAATCGGGACTTGATGGCGCTCATGCCTGCTTCAGAGTTGCGAGTTTTGATCGAAGAATCGGGATATAAAAAAGAGGATGTCCCTCGCTTGCTTGCAAGAGCAGGCGTTTCTCCCACTTTTTTTTCAGAATCGGAGGAATATTTAGACTCGGAGTTTGTCTGGCGACTCCTCGCCATTGTTGGTTATGACCTGAACGACGAATGCCTGGGGTTTTTTAGCCAACCGGTTCGCTCAGGCAGTACTGAACTCATGATTGCTCGAGCAATGCAGGAACCCACTCTAGGACGAGCAATGTCAGCATTTGTAAAAGCGGGCAAGATCCTTTGGCCCGACATGGGTCTGCAATTCAAAAGTCTACGCGGTGAATTGCATTTTTCTTTGACCTGCAGAAACCTCAAAGCGCTACCGGATGCCGCACAGATTTTTCTAGAGATTGCATGTATCCCATTTTTTTGTATTTTCCAGTGGCTCACCGATGAAGAGATTCAAGCTACCCGGGTTCATATTGCCCATAGTCGACCAGAAAACGCGGTCCACCTGCTGGCCGCGCTAAATTGCCCCGTACTCTTTGAAGGTGAAGGTGTGGAGATTATTTTTCCCGACTCTATTGCCGATTATCCAACGGGTAAAAGAAGCCTCAGAGATTGGGGCCAGGGGATCCTCGAAGTGCTTATCGAGACACAGCAAAAACATAACCAGAGTTTTGCTTCCCAGGAACTACAATCACTCGTTAGAAACGCCTTACACCGAGGGATTAGATCACAATCTGCAATCGCCAGTTCCGTCGCGATGAGTGTTGCAACCCTAAGACGTCGGCTCATGATGGAAAAAACCTCGTTCCGCGAAATAAGCGATCAGGTATTTAGTGAGACCGTGATTAAACTCATAGCAAGAGGCGACAGCATCGAGACTATAACAGCTAAAGCTGGTTACGCAGATGCACGTAGCTTCAGACGAGCATTCCAGCGTGTCTTTGATGTTAGCCCGTCAGACCTCAGAAGAAGTATCAAAGTGGACCAAGCGAAATTGTCCCCTGTCGATTGAGAGCTTTAGGTATTGTTCACCTAGCGTCAATATCAGTTAATCCTTCTTCAATTCAATAAGAAAAAATTCGGCATCATTACAACAATTAGAAATTGAATTGCCGATCGCACCTCATCTTCTTTGCAAACGAGGCATCCCAAACTTTTATGGGCAACGCTCTGGTTTCCTGAAGATTGACTTCGAATAGAACACAGAGGGAAGCATATGAAATTTGGTATTTTCTATGAACATCAATTGCCACGAGAGTGGGACGAATTCAGCGAACACAATCTCATCAAGAATTCTCTAGACCAGATTGAGCTCGCCGACCAACTTGGATTCGACTACGCCTGGGAAGTAGAGCATCATTTTCTAGAAGAATATTCACATTCTTCTGCCCCGGAGGTTTTTCTGGCCGCCGCCAGCCAACGGACAAAAAATATTCGGCTTGGACACGGTATTATTCAATTAACGACCAACCATCCAGCCCGGGTTGCGGAACGCGTCTCAACATTGGACCTTGTCTCCGATGGCAGAGTTGAGATGGGTATCGGAGAAGGCTCTTCGGTCACGGAACTACATCCTTTTAACCTTCGCTTCAGAGATAAACGGGATGTCTGGGAGGATGCAGTCCGCTGTACTCTGCCCATGATGTACAACGCTGCCTGGGAATACGATGGCGAATTTTTCAAATTCCCAAAACGGGCCGTTGTTCCCAAACCGCTGCAAAAACCTCACCCACCACTTTGGGTGGCTTGCTCACAACTTGACACTATTCGATACGCCGCACACCGGGGAATGGGAGCGCTGTGTTTTAAGTTTGTGAATCTGGATGCCGCTGAAGCCTGGGTAAACGCCTACTACAACACGTTTATTCATCAACAACAGAAGCTGACTGACTACCAGGCGAATCCTAATATCGCCGTCGTCAGTGGCTTCATGTGTGCCGAGACAGATGAAGAGGCGTGGGCTAAAGCAGATGGCTGGACCTTTTTTCAATTTGCATTGCAACTGTACGGCAAAGAAGGTCCGTTTGACCCAGGCACTATTAATTTCTGGGAGCGCTATCAGGAGTGGAAGCAGACACCAGAAGGTCAAAAACGAAGTGGCAGCGAATTGATTGGCTCGCCAGATACCATTCGTGCGCGGCTCAAAGAATTAGAGGCCACCAATGTCGACCAGGTCATCCTACTCAACCAGGCAGGAAAGAACACCCACGAAGACATCTGCGATTCACTCAAGCTTTTCGCAAGGGAAGTCATGCCCGAATTCCACGCCCGCGAACCAGAACATCAGGCCTGGAAGACCGCTGTGCTAAATCAAGAAATCACACTTGAAGATATCGACACCAAGCCATTCGACATGGGTGAACACAAGCCTACCCAAAAATCGACCCGAGAAACGATCGACATGGTTGCAAACACAACGGGGCGGCCAACCTCAACTTTTGAACCCTGATCGCAACTTAATTCACAATCTAAGTCGCAACCTAAGTCCAACTTAAGACGCAAATTTATTTGCGTCAATTTCTAAAGTTCAAAAAGAACCACAATCAATATAAGGAACCCAAGACAGTGCATCCAGGTGAAATAGCAGCAGAAGAGCCAAACAAACCGGCCTACATAATGACAGGTACCGGCCAGGTTGTGACTTATAGCGAACTCGAGGCGGGCGCTAATCAAATCGCTCACCTATTTCGTGACCTCGGTTTAAAGCTTGGAGATCGCATCGGTATCATGCTCGAAAATCATCCCAGGTATTTGCAGATCTGTTGGGCTGCTCAACGTGCTGGCTTGTACTACACCCCTATCAGCTGGCGACTGCTCGATGAAGAAGTTGCCTATATGCTCAATAATTCTGAGGCCAAAGTCTTTATTTGCTCCAATGCGGTCAAAGAAGTTGCACCCTCACTACTAGACAATACGCCGGGAGTCCTGGCGCGTTTCATGATTGATGGTGTCGTAGACGGCTACTCTGATTTTGAAGCTGCGATTGCTTCTATGCCAACATCACCGATTGCAGATCAATGCGAAGGCGCGATGTTGCTCTATTCCTCCGGCACAACCGGCTTTCCGAAAGGCATTCATCGACCACTGGTCCATCAAGAATATGGAACTGCATTACTGGCGCCAATTATGACGGACCTTTACGGCGCAACCAGAGATTCAATCTATTTGTCCCCAGCTCCCATGTATCACTCGGCACCACTTGGCTTCGCCATGATCTGTCTGCGTATGGGCTGTACCGTTGTGATGATGGAACACTTTGATCCAGAGGAAGCCCTTAAAAGTATCGAAAAATATCGCGTCACCCACAGCCAGTGGGTACCAACAATGTTTGTGCGCATGTTAAAGCTCCCGGCAGAAACACGATCCCGCTACGACCTCAGCTCCCTCAAATATGCCATTCATGGTGCAGCACCCTGCCCGGTTATGGTCAAAGAGCAAATGATCGAATGGTGGGGAGAAACACTTTACGAGTACTATGCAGGCACCGAGGCAATCGGTTTTGTGCATCTCAATTCCCAGGAATGGTTGGCGCACAGAGGTTCCGTAGGAAAACCATTGAACTGCGAACTCCATATCTGTGATGACGATGGCAATGAGGTGCCGATCGGAACTTCCGGAACCATTTATATGGGCGGCGGCCCGAAATTTGAGTATTACAAGGATGAGAAAAAAACCCAGGAAACCAGACATCCCGCTGGCTGGGCAACACTCGGTGATGTGGGTTACCTCGATGAAGATGGCTACCTGTATCTGACAGATCGCAAGCACTTCATGATTATCTCCGGTGGCGTCAATATATATCCACAGGAAACTGAAAACGTTTTGATCATGCACGACAAGGTGATGGACGTCGCCGTTTTTGGCGTGCCAAACGTCGAATTTGGCGAAGAGGTAAAAGCAGTTGTCCAACTCAGGGATCACATTGAAGCGGATACAGCATTAGAAGCTGAGCTCATTAGCTACTGTCGTGATCATCTCTCTCATATCAAGTGCCCCCATACCATCGACTTCCGAGAAGAACTGCCGCGACATCCAACGGGCAAACTCTACAAGCGCCTATTGAAAGACGAATATTGGGCAGCAGCGGGCAAAAACATCTAATCAAGCAAGAATGCAGGAGTAATAACCAAGTGGAACTCAACAATAAAGTAGCAATTGTTACAGGTGCCGGATCAGGTATTGGACGATCAATAGCTCAAAGATTTGCAGCAAATGACGCTCGTATCGTGATTTGTACAGACATTAATTTCAAAGAGGCCCGCGCAACAGCAGAATCGATTGGTTCACAGGCTTTTGCCGAGCAGTTGGATGTGGGTGATGAAGCGGCAATTGAACAGCTGGTAGCCCAGGTGGAAGCGGCTCATGGCGGCATTGATGTGTTTGTTTCAAACGCCGGTTATGGTCGCGTTGGGGGTATTGAAATGCCTACCGCCGATTGGCAGAAAATGATGAACGTACACACCTGGTCACATCTGGCAGCAGCTCGAGCTGTGCTGCCAGGTATGCTCGAGCGTGGAAGCGGCTATCTGCTCAGTACAGCTTCCGCGGCGGGACTCCTGTCACAGTTTGATTCGGGCGCTTACGCTGTGTCGAAACATGCCGCCGTTGCGTTAGCGGAATGGCTTTCCATTAATTACGTCGAAAGAGGTATTGGGGTTTCAGTGTTATGTCCCCAGGCTGTTCGGACAAATGTCATGAGCTATATGAAAAACCCGAAAGAGTTGGTAGATGTAGTCCAGGCCGGTGGTGATGGTATTTTAGAGCCCGACGATGTTGCCGACCTTTGCATCGAAGCAATGAAGGATGGGCGATTCCTTGTCCTTCCACACCAGGAAGTAGAAACCTATTTCCAACGGAAGGCTAACGATTATGATCGGTGGTTAGGCGGCATGCGGCGTATGCGTCAACGCTTTCAGAAGCAGCCAGCCTGACGCTTACCGGCCAACCTCACAGGAGCTTAGACATCGGATACCAGCACACCACGCTCTGTCAGCTCCTGAATCTCTTTCTCGCTGCGCCCGGTCCAACGGGAAATCACCTCTCGATTGTGTTCGCCTAAGTGGCTCGCGCCACCGCGGGCACCACTTAATGCATCGGAGAATCGATAAGGGCTCTGAAACACTGATCTGCTAGCACCCTGACCATCAGCGACACTCGCAATACTCCGGCGATGTTTAAGCGTCTCTGACGTTTTTAGGTAGTCTTGACTTCGATTAACATTGCCCCAGGCAAAATTTGCCTTATCAAGCGCCCTCACCAAATCGCTTCGGCTTTCAAAACTCGTTAGAAAATCAACAATTGCCTGACGCCGTTTGGATATTTTGACTTCGAGTGAGGCATCAGCTGGCACAGGGTCTTGAAGCCCAAATACAGCGGTCAGCTGACGCCAGAGAAAGCGCACATCCGCAGCAATTATGATGGGGCCACCGGTTGCCTGCCAGACCTCTGCTCCATCTGTATTATTCTCTGAATCCTCCAGATAGTTTTGCGTTTGATCATCAGTTGCTAGCATTGAGTCCACCATCGAAATATCGATATGTTGGCCGATGCCAGTTGAATTTCTTAAATGAAGTGCAGCAAGAATGCCTACTAAACCATGCAGCCCAGCATTAGTGTCTGCTACCGACATGCACAGTTCCACGGATCGCCCTCCACCCCTTTCTGCCTGTCGCGATATAGCACCGGTTTCAGCATGAATAACCGGCGCATAGGCAGCACGTTTCGCCTCAGGTCCATCCTGACCAAAGCCTGAAATTGATAGCATGATTAGCGCGGGGTTAATCTGTTTTAGGCGCGACCAGTCCAGACCTAATCTCTCCATCACACCGGGGCGAAAATTTTCAATTAGAATATCCGTCGAAACAACAAGCTCTGTGAGTAGTGCTGTGCCTTCCGTTGAACTTAAGTCAACACTGATGTTTTGCTTACCGGCATTTTGTTGATGAAAGTAGCCTGAAATTGTTCCAACTTTTCGCCCCAGTGTTCTTGTCACATCTCGAGCAGGTGGCTCAACCTTAACCACTTCCGCACCGAGATCGCACAACATACGTCCAGCAAAAGGCCCCGCTAGAACCCTCGACATATCAAGTACCTTAACGCCTGAGAGTGGATACTGCATAGTCACAATGGCTACTCCGAAAATAAAGGGATTAACTGTATCAGGTTGCTAACTTTTTATACAAGGTGCGTTATGGCCCCCTTTCCCGCGAGCGAATAAGTCCGAAAAACCTCACTAGAAATCAACCTGAACAGCAATGGATTGGAAATATTTTGCGACAACAGGTTGACTAGACACTCTCCCGCCGCACATACAATTCATCCAGAATTTGTTTATGACGTGATTCTGTCAAACTGTATTTAGAGAAACACCAAACCGCAATAACAGAAAATGCCGCAACAAATGGCCCGTAAAGCAATCCTAAATTCAGGATGACTTCCGTTGGAATATCAGCCGGCACACCCATGTCGGAACCACTTGGCCAGCCGATGACATCAAGTCCTACACCACCGATAAAATTTCCTAGCCCAGTAGTGGCTTTGGTAGAAAAAGCGATTGCACCAAAATAAATGCCTTCCCGCCGGGTAAAAAAAAGATACTCATGTTCATCAGCAACATCGGCCATCATCGATCCGAGTGAGACAAACACCTGTTGCAACAGTAAACCCTGGATAAACTTAATGGCAATGAAAGATACAAACAGGTCCTGGGTTGAATTTTCAGGAAACCAACCAAACAATCGTAATACTACCGGTAAAACCTGCAGCGCAGCCCACACCGTTGCGCCAAGCGCGATACTAAAACGCTTGCCTGCCAGTTCGTGGAGTTTGCCAGCAATCAGGGTACCCCCTAATAGCCCGAATATTGAACCGAACTGCACAAACATCATCTGCCGGGCGGAGAATTCCCAAAAATATTGATACATATAAAGGTCAAGTGACAGGTTTACGCCTGCCATAACACAAATAACCAACACCCCAGTAAACAACGATCGAAATGAGCTGTTTTGAAACACCTGTTTGAGCGTCGAAAAGAATTGCCCTTTTGCCGTTTGGTCTGGTGTTGGATTTTTCAGGAATGGAATTTCAGACTGGGTGCCCCAGGCTGAATACCAAATCGCAACAACCATCATTAGGCTAAGCGTTACTCCAAATGCGGTGTAATTCTCTGCAACCAGTCTGCCGCCCTGCTCATCTGAAAAATAGTAACCAAACCCAATAATTGACGCCAGGGCACCACCAATTGTGCCGAAGAACTGCCGATACGATACGACCCGGGTTCGTTCATGAAAATTATCCGTAAGCTCTGCCCCAAGTGCCAGATGCGGCACCTGATAAAAAGTCATCGCCACGCGAGTCAGCACAGAAAAAACCACTAGCCAGAGAAACAATTGGATTTCTGAAAGGTCTCCAGGCGGGCTAAACATGCCAATGAACGCAAGTCCCAAGGGAATCGCGGCGGCATACATAAATGGATGTCGTCGACCAAGTTTGGACTTTACATTGTCAGACATCGACCCCACGAGCGGATCTGTGACTGCGTCAACAACAAGTGCAATAAACAGAGCGGCGCCAGTTAACGAGCCTGAAAGCCCAAGTACCTGATTGTAGTAAAAGAGTACAAATAGACTAAAACTGGTCGTTTTAATCCCTTCTGCAACCTGGCCTGTGCCAAATGCCAATTTAGTAGAAAATGGAACTAATCTATCTGCCATGGGTAGCGAACCTGATAATAGAATTGCGAATCAATTTATGTGACTATAGAGTCAATTAATTAACTTTATAGTAGATTAATTAGCCATGCAGTGGAAAAGGTTTCTGACAAAACCATCCGTTACTAAGTCAGCCAACTTGCCCGAAATAACATTTCAGGAACTGTATGGCGCATTGATCTATCAAATAGAAATATTTAGGAAGATTTATTATGGGGCGTGGACGAGGTAGACCGAGAATAGAGAAACGTCTGGAAGATATTATTGAAGTAGCGGCTGCGCATTTTTGTCAGAGAGGCTTCGCCGAGGCTACGCTCGAAGATATTGCCCTGGAGCTAGGTATGACCAGGCCAGCGCTTTACCATTATGCAGCGAGTAAAGAAGAGCTACTGATGAAGTGTTGTGACTGGAGCTTCGAACAGTACATTGAGAAAACACAAAATCTATTTGTTGAGAAACTTAATGGAAAGGAAATCCTGAAAAAATTTTTCCTAATCTATAGTGAGCTTGTGTGTGACGATGTAGGGAGATGTTTTATCTCATTGTCTGCACGCCGCCGCGAAGCAGCCAACCAGGCGAGCCCTGGGAAACAGATGAGAGCAGTGAATTCCACCCTATCCCAGATACTGGATCAGGGCATAGCCGACGGCTCCCTTGCTGGATGTGTAGATAAAAAGGCAACGATAGCGGCGTTGTTTGGCGCCTTTAATTCTCTACCAACAATCATCAAACCAAAATCGAAGTCGGCGGGTGCCATGGGCGCACGACTACTAAGCGTATTCCTTGATGGTCTTGCTCCGGGGCAATGAGCCACTGCATCTCAAAAGTGGATCATAGTGAGTGATGTATTTGCAACTTCGAATCTAATCCAATTGAACAAGCACACAATTTGGGAGACTCCACAATGAAAGTTATACAGTGTGTCAAACTCAGTAGTTACCTGGACCTCGAACTCCACGAAATAGACCCGCCAGGCGAACCCGCCGCCGATGAAATTAAGGTCCAGCTCGTCGCCAGGGGCATCCAGTTTTCCGATCTCGTTCGCTTTGAAGGTAACTACCAGGTACAGACCGCAATGCCCTGGATTGTGGGAGGGGAAGCGGCTGGCAATGTTGTGGCGATAGGTGACAATGTCTCCGATCTCAAAATGGGTGATCTTGTGCTTTGCCCTGGCGGTTGTGCAGAAGAGGTACTGGTACCCGCCAAACGTGCAACCAAAATACCTGCTGGGGTTGATCCGATTGTTGCAGCCTCTTTCCGAAGCAATTACAACACTGCACTGGATGGATTACAGCGAGCAGGATTGAAGCAGGGAGAGACACTTCTGGTCCATGGTGCAGCCGGCGGGGTGGGTCTGGCTGCTGTGGATATTGGTAAGTTATATGGAGCAACTGTCATTGCCACTGCGAGCACCGACGAAAAACTGAAAGTCGTAGGGGAAATGGGCGCGGATCACACGATTAATTACACCGATGGGTTTCGGGATGCAGTCAAATCCCTAACGAACGGTCTCGGTGCGGATGTCATCTATGACCCGGTTGGCGGTGATGTCTTTGATGAATCAGTGCGATGTATCGCACCATTTGGTCGGATACTGGTATTAGGTTTTACCAGTGGTCGTGCTGCGCTGGCAAAAACAAATCACCTACTTGTGAAGGATGCCAGCGTCATTGGGTATACCGTTGGCGGTCTTATGAAGTATCGATCTGCTCAGGCAAGACAAAATGACCTAACCATTATGGGCTGGCTGAAATCGGGCCGAATTCGCCCCTACATTTCACATGTCCTACCGATGTCTGAGATTGTTGAGGCTTATCAGTTAATCGTGGACCGTAAAGCAATCGGAAAAATCATGCTTACCAACTAAGACCCTAACATCACCGCGATAACAATATCTAACCTTAGCTGCAGTTAGCTGATTCTGTATGGCTATACAACCTAAGGATGTTCATGTTAAACCTATCGGGTCGTCAGCTGAGCAAAGGCCGGTGCATATTAGCTGTGCTTCAGCCATATATTAATGTTTTTAGGATCACAAACTTGTCTGCCGCGCCACGGCAGACAAGTTCATCTCGGTGCTGACGACAGATAAGCACGGGGCTTAGACTGGACAAACCAAGACTAAGCAATTCGGACATTAAAATGAGTGACGCCATGACCACACCCAATATCCTGTTTATCATGACCGATCAGCATCGCCCAGATCACACAGGATTCGGTGGTAACAATGTTGTGCAAACCCCCCATTTAGATTCGCTCGCCGAAAAATCGATGCGCTTTGATCGCGCCCATGTGGCTAACCCGATTTGTATGCCAAATCGTGCATCTATTTTCACGGGTCGCATGCCATCGCTACACGGTACCCGCTACAACGGTATTGCATTAGATTGGCGGGCAGAGACCTTTCCTCGAAAGCTAATGGAAGCTGGATATCACACAGCCCATCTAGGCAAGTGTCATTTACAGAATATGAACATCATGAAAAGCGCGGCGAAGCGAGTCACGGACTTGATGAAGCCCGGCGACGCTTTTGATTTCTCGCACTACCCAACGGGTTGGGATCAGTATGAGGATCTCGCCAGGCACGCCAGAGAGCGTGTGGAGATGCCGCAGGACTACTATGGTTTTGCAGAAGTTGATCTGGTGGTGGCGCATTCGGACACCTGTGGCGGTCACTACTATCAATGGCTGTTAGAACAGGGCGTGGACCCCGCTACCATACAGGGAGACAGTGGCACCCTGCCCTATGAATCTCCCTCCCATATGGTGCGCAAGACAGCTACGCCTGAAACACTCTATCCAACCCACTACATCACTGAGGTTGCGACCAGGTTTCTGCGTAAGCGGGCCGCTGACCCCGACACACCCTTTATGGGTGTTGTATCCTACCCAGACCCCCATCATCCATTTACACCGCCGGGCAAATATTTTGATATGTATTCACCCGCGGATTTTGAAATGCCAGCAACCTATGGCGATAAACATACCCATGGAGCGCCCCATTATCAGAAGGCAATCCAGGAAGGACCAACGGGACTGCGGCGCGGCGTAAACATGTTTGCACCAACGGAAGTTGAACTGCGGGAAATGGGTGCAAGAGAATACGGCATGATCTCGATGATAGATGACAGTGTTGGCACCATCCTAAAAGAGCTGGATGACCTTGGTCTCGCTGATAACACCATCATTGTGTTCACCAGTGATCACGGCGATATGTTTGGTGACCACGGTGTGATGCTAAAAGGAGGCATGCACTACGACGGCTGCACCCGTGTACCCCTGTTAATCCATGTGCCCGGTAAAGCCGCAGGGGTGAGCGATAGTCTGGTGTCCTCATTGGATATTGGCCCAACCCTACTAGCCCAGGCTGGAATATCAGAGTTCTATGGCATGCAAGGCATCGATGCCAGCCCGTTGTTAGATGAACCCTCGACTAAGATCCGCAGTGAGCTGTTGATTGAAGAGGATCAACTGAACGACATTCTACGAGTTGGCACTCCACTTCGTATGAGAACGCTGATTACAGAGACTTCTAGAATCACATTGTATGAAGGTTACGGAGGTATTGAATTATTTGACCTCGCTAACGATCCAAACGAAATGGAGAACCTGCAGAATGCTGGGGCAGCATTGCGTGCTGAATTGACTGAACGATTAGCTTATGCGCTGATGAAAACCGACGACATTTCTCCAAAGCCCACGGCTTTTGCTTAACCATCGGGACAGTTGGTAACAATTAAAGTATGTTAACTAGCCGGTACACCTGATTGACGTGATTGACGTGGTTGATAGCCCTAATCGTGAGCTCGCTTTCTGACGTTCACAGTGCTTGGCGCTAGAGCTTGATGGTGGTGCTTGATGGGTGGCGTATGGTTAATGGCCATAAATTCCCCCCTGATTGAATAAGAGTTATGCGAGTTTTGTGTTTACGCTCGATTAAGTCGGCACTTTGTCATGGGTCGTATTTTGAGTCTCGCTGCAGCATGGAATAACATAAACACTTAGCCGAATAGACTTATATTCCCAATCCTATGCAACAAATTACGTCACTATTTGCCAGAAAAGCGATCAATGCCGCCGATGCGAGCGTCGATAAAAGTGCCGCGCTGCGTTCCATTGGCATTGATCCAGAGAGCCCGATTGACCCCTCGCACATGATCCCAGCGACGGAATACTACGCGCTGGTTGAACGACTGATGAAAGTTGATGCTAATGGCACCTCACTTCCCCTCAGAGTTGGTGCATCTATGTGTTGTGATGACTATGGCGCCTTTGGTCTCGCCTGGAAAACGGCAATCAACCTTCGTGGATCCTATGAGCGCGCAGAAAGGTACGGCAGGGTTTTGACCAGCGTATCAACCCATGAGGTTGAGCCCGCAGATGGCGGCGCATATATGAATCTGCATCGCGTACCCGTCGATAGAGCTGGGATGCGTCTATCTAACGAAATGACAATTGCGAGTGTCTTCTCACTCAGCAAACAGGTTTCAACTGTCCGGTTTGAGCCCATCGCAGTCTATTTCCAACATCCGGCACCAAAGAACATTGAACACCATGAGGATTACTTCGGCTGTAGCGTTCATTTTGATTCACAGCGGGATGCTTTGCTCGTCTCCGAAGAAATCCTTCAAACAGCCAACAAGCTCGGTGATGACAGTGTCTCCCGCTTTTTTGACGTCCACTTGAGCGCTAAGATTGCAGAATTTTCAAATGACACTTCACTTGAACATCAGGTTCGCAATCAAATCTCGCGATCATTAAGCGAAGGTATACCCCTGATCTCGGAGGTAGCGGTTCACTTCGGAATGAGTGGACGAACCTTGCAACGAAAACTTGCAGAAGGAGGTAATAGCTTTAAGAGCCTGGTTGATGAGTCCCGTCGCCAGTTAGCCGAGCGCCTACTAAAACAAACGGACTATAGCCTGGCTGAAGTCGCCTTTATGACGGGGTTTGCTGAACAGAGTTCTTTCACTCGAGCGTTTAAACGCTGGCAAGGACAGTCGCCCCGCTCGTTCCGCATCACCGCTCAATTCTAGGCAGCAAAATTGGATTCTGGCGCATGGGGTCAAAAGTCTGTCCGCACCAGTCAAGAACCCTAGTCAAAGATTGAATAATCTTAGGTCTCCATTTCATTCAGAGGAGCCAACTACCATGTCCCTAAAAAACATAGATTCCACGACACAGGGTCTTACGCTTGTCGTGGGCAGCACCGGTAAAACCGGCGGCAGAATACTCGCCATGCTTGATGCTAAAGGTGTACCCACGCGCGCGGGATCTCGATCAGCTTCTCCCGCTTTTGACTGGGCAAATGAGCAAACCTGGGAGGCCTGCTTAGAGGATGTAGAAGCGGTCTATATTAGCTATGCACCGGACCTCGCCATACCGGGCGCGACGGATTCTATTCAATCATTTGTCAATAAATGTAAACAACAGGACGTCAAACGCCTGGTGCTACTTTCGGGCCGAGGTGAAGCTGAAGCTCAGGCTTGCGAGGAAATCGTACAGTCAAGTGGCATTAACTGGACCGTCATTCGCGCTAGCTGGTTTAATCAGAACTTCTCAGAAGGGGCTTTTATCGACATGGTGCTCGCGGGTCAAATTACCCTGCCTGCAGGAGATACCGCTGAACCATTTATTGATGTAGATGACATTGCCGAAGTTGCAACCGCCGCGTTGACAGAATCGGGCCATGACCAGCAAGTGTACGAGGTAACAGGACCCCGCCTCATGACCTTCGCAGATATTGCACAGGACCTATCAGCGGCAACCGGTCGAGACATTTCCTATATTGAAATTCCCCACGAGGATTTTATTAACGGTGTCAAAGCATCAGGAGCGCCCGATGACGTTATTTGGATTCTGGATTATCTGCTGGCCACGGTGCTTGACGGTCGAAACAGCTATCTGGCCGACGGTGTGCAACAAGCACTAGGTCGCCCGGCCACAGATTTTGCTGAATACGCCCGGCGCGTGTTTACCACCGGCGCCTGGAATATAGAACCCGAACAAATAGCCACAGGGCCGTTATGATCACAACACTCATCATTTGTGTTCAGCGTTTTACTCTATGCCATCGGTCCGCCGTAGCTGGAGATAAACGCTGGAGATAAACGCTGCCCATGTATTCGATCCAGACCGGACGCCCCCTGTTTGAATTCATAGGGTATGGCAGCTAGTCACTAGCGCTTGAGTTGGCGCATTTGCCTGTGGCACGCCTAATTGCAGAAAAATTCATGCTCGGCTCTTTGCTGAGCTTGAGTCAGGCCAAGCTCATTGAAAATACCACGGGGTATAAATTATCGGTACAATCAGCTTTTTTATAATTCCCGGCCACCATGATGTTGAACGTAAACGAGTACTTTGCAGGTAATGTAAAATCAATTGGTTTTCAGACGGAGACTCTACCTGCTTCTGTAGGTGTAATGGCCGTGGGTGAATATACTTTTGATACCAGCCAGAGAGAAACAATGACGGTGGTAAGTGGTAAGCTCACGGTAAAACTACCCGCTACTAACAGCTGGCAGGATTTCCCCGCCGGCACGAGTTTTATCGTTGATGCCGAGCAGGCCTTCGACCTGAAAGTCGATATTGAAACTGCCTACCTGTGTACATACGGCTAGCCCTCATTGTCTAGTTTGCTCCGTGCAGTTTCCAGTTGCATTGACAACTCCCAGAAACGATGTGAAATCACAATTTGATAACACATCAAGCTGAACACCAAAATTGCCGCGATGCTCACTAACCAGATGATTGGCCCAACAGACCAGATGGCAAAGCTAAGCAAAAATATTCCTGTGACAAAAACGATTGCGGGTAGAAAATCTCGAATCGAAGCCCTGCCGCGTTGATCAAAAAACTCTGCATTTTCAATATCCAACCGTGCTCGTTTCATATCATGGTGACTGATCCAATTCATGACAGAAAATAATACCGCAAGACAAAACAACCACCCCGCCGTATCTTTTGTTGCTAACTGCTCAATCATGATGAATTGGACAATCCCCACAAAAAAAGGGAAGAATGTATCAGAGCTGGACGGCACCCAGCGAAATCGCATGACCATTGTCGCGTAACTCGTCCAGATTAAAATAATACCCAATAGCGTTGTCGCCACCCTGGACCAGCTCACCAGTGCCTCCCAACTCCAGACGTAAAATTCTGGATGCTCGTGTATTTGATCCCACAGAAGTTCAAAAGCCAGAGCCTGAACAATACTGAGCAGCGTCAACAACACCATGGGGAAGTTGCTTTTCGCCCGCTCGCGAATCACGCTCAAGTTTTAGTCCAACGCAGAGGTTTACCGTTGTCTCTCAGCACTGTGCCCTTGGCCTCCAGGTCTAATTGAACACACTTAACCCACCAGCCTGCGGTTGCCCCTCCGGGAAATAGTGCTTCGGGAAGCTGGGCTTTAGAGTGATCGATCATCTCCCGCTGGGTTAATCCCGGTGATGATTTTGGCAGGACTTTTAAGAGGGCAGTCTTCATGGCGTGATACTTCGCGGCATTGACGTTACTCACCTGGCCCGGATGATTTACATTTTCAACTTCAATCTTTTCTTCTGTCGCCATACTTTACTCCTCCCGGTCAGTTCCTCTATTTAAGCCCCTAATAGGGGTAAGTGTTTGAGTTCGTGATAACGCATTGCCAGCAGCAGGCAATGTTTAAGAGCGCCGCTGGAAATATTCTCTCCCAGGCTAAAACGAATCGCACGATTGCCTTCAAAGGTGAATTCTCCACCATAGATCTCTTTAAAGGTTTCCATTAAACGCGTGCTGCAAATAAAGTAGATCGCAAATTCATCCGGTGACTTCGCCTTCCAGTCAAACCGAATAGTACTGCCATTGGGAGCGAGGTAGCTTGGCTCTCCCCACTTTAAGGTTTCCTTAAGTGGGGAGATCTTTTCAGCCGCTGCGAGGCCTAGAATTAGCCCTCGCAATTCTAGCATTTGTGGCCGGACATATTCGGGATAGGCTTCAAACTTTGCCTTAACGTCTTCTGTCATGGCTGCGTTTTTCATCGTATTATTTGCGGACACCTTCGATATACAGGGCAAGTTCCACTTCGTTACTAGGAGGTAGAGTCAGATTAAAGTCTTGGGTATTCAAAGTGGTTGTGCCTTCAAAGCCAGCGCGAAAACCACCCCAGGGGTCTTTACCCATACCCACCATACTGGACTCAATTGCAATCTCTTTGGTGACGCCCATCATCGTGAAATTCCCGTAGACCGTCGCTTTACCTTCACCATGGTCCTCAACTCGAGTACTTACAAATTTAGCTGTTGGATATTTACTCACCGTCAGAAAGTCACTGCTTCTTAGGTGTTTGTCCCGTTCGGCGTGATTGCTGTCGAGACTGGTGACGTCGATATCAACGGTGATCTTGGTCTTGGAGACATCATTTTTGTCAAAACTGAATTCACCTTCAAAGGTATTAAAGCGCCCCACTAGCCAGCTGATGCCAATGTGCTTAAACTTAAATTGAATTCCCGCATGGGCTCCCCGGGTATCAATCACAAAATCGGCAGCCTGAACCTGACTGGCTAAAACCAGCAATCCCAGTAGAAATATTCTTAGCATTTGTTTCATCGTTATTCCTTTCACTCTCGTTTTCAATTTTTCTATTGCTGATTTACTTCCCTAACATTTTTAACAGCGTTCGGTCTTTGTCAATCAGGTGATGCTTGACTGCCGCCAGGACATGCACAGATGCAAGTGCCATCATAACCAGCGCCAGATACCAATGCACTTCTCCTGCCAGGTCCTCCTGATTTTTTATATCGAGGCTAATTGCAGGGATTTCAATCAGATCAAAAACCAGCAACCCACGACCGTCGGCGGTAGTAATCAAGTAACCCGTGGTGGCGATCAACACAATCATGACATAGAACAGCCAATGCACCAGAATTGACCCAAACCTTTCAAGCGACGAAAGGTTCTGCTCCAAAGCAGGTGGCGGATTGAATATTCGAAAGCCAAACCGAAGCGCCATCACCACGAGCACCACAACACCAATGCTTCTGTGCAGGTCTGGACCCTTTTTATACCAACCATGGTAGTAGTCCAGATCCACCATCCAGATACCAAAAGCGAACATTGAAAAAATTGTTCCAGCAACCAACCAATGAATCATCACCATGGCCCAACCGTAGTGCTGTTCGGTATTCAGCCACCTCACGTATTTTGTGCCCCAGCTTTTTGTCGTCTGTTCATTCGCGTCAGCCGCACTTCCTCCAAAATAGCCATGGGCTGCACGGTTCTCGCTTCCATACTGATATATGACCCGATCACCGGCTGATTAGTTCGATAGGAACGACCCTCGGCATCCCGAAGTAACATGAACAGGTCGACGAGATAACGTCGGACCGTAACGTGATCAAACAGGGTGGGATTGGTAAAGCCTTCCATCCACCCCATCAGTTGCTGGTTTAACTCTGCTTCAGACAACTCTGCCTGGCTATCTAAACTGGCCGCCGCCAGTGCAAGAAAAGCTTCTGCACTGCGACGGTTTTTAGGTAGGCGGTCCATTGTAGCCCCGTTGACTGTTCCTCCTTTGAAGATATTACGCAGGATTGTTTCCAGGGAGACTTTGTCGACTACATCGGGCATCGGCGTACCTTTAGGCTGATTCGCGGAACCGCTTAGCGGCGAGGTCAAGCTCCATCACAAACTCGTGAATCACGGGACGCACAAGACTTACTGTAGTGCGGGACCCGTCCATCGTTTGGCGATATAGAAACATGACTTTGTTAAAGAGCTGCATATCAAGCGGATTGGGTAATCGTATATCAGCAAGCGTGGGGCTTTCTCCTGCACGGTCATCAACCCTACGATCTAACTGACCAATGAGGATAATTCTACAGCCGCTCGATTTCGCAAAAGCGTTGAGTACTGCTACCTGTTCATGCAACGGAGGTTGCGCACGCTTTTCATCAAGCACCTGCAGATAGTCGATCACCACCAGTGCGCCTTGAGCATTATGCTTTTCAAGAACATGCATCACATGGCTGGCACAAATATCATCGGAGCTGTCAATCAATAGGCCATCAATCAACAGGTCATCAATCAACAAGCTATCAACTAACGGGGCGCCTGAATCCAGACCAACGTCCTCAAAATGATTGATAATGCGTTGTCTCGCCTCTTGCTCACGGTCCACCAGGGTAAAGTAGAAACTCCTGGGCCGACCCATTTTTATGCAGTCAGCAATCAGATTGGCGGTAAACAACGTTTTACCCAGTCGCGGTCTAGCACCTAGAAGCACCAGGTCACCGGCATTCAGGTAATCCAGTAGCTCAGTAGAGTTTTCGGGTAGCAACTCTTCCTGACGGGCCATCATCAACGACCAACTACTAAAACCCTGCTCCTGGGCAATCTGATTTTGTGCTTGAAATAATGGAATTTGGCGCTGTTTCTTGAGTTGCTTGGCCTGACTTCGTAATTGATGTACGGGCGCAGATAGTTTCATTTAACGTCTCCAGAATCGGCTGACAACATTCCCTTCTTCTGCTGAACCGAATTGGTTTCGGTTAAATGATTCGAGTGATGTAACGTCTTTGTACTCTAGTACTTTCCCTTTGAAGGGGGGTAGCGCAAGACAACACTTGACCCCATGTTAGAAGCAGACAGACAATCGATCAAGGGTTTTCTATTTTCCAGTAGTCTTCCATCAACTCCCGGGACCAATCGGGTTGTCGCACGTCACCCCGCGGCAGGAACTCCGTCATAACGGGTTTGATATCAATGACTGGCGTGCCATTAATGGCGTCGAGTTCTGTAACTACAATCTGTCTCCCCTTTACTTCCAGAAGTCGGCACACAGTACTACCGAGTCGATTTGGCCGATTCTTACCACGTTGGGCAAAGATACCAACGGCGGGCCAATCTTGATTATTTCTCGGGTGGCGAGCACCGGTCACAATCTTGTCCGTTGTGACACGGTCAAAAAGAAAGATCACCTCAATATGGGAGAACGCATCAAGGCCTGCGAGTGCATCGGGTTCAAACCGCTCATGGAGTTCGATAGTGGATTGTTCATTTCCCCAGAAATCATCTTCGGCAACATCTCGTTTTGCCACAACCGTACCGATCGCTTCAATTTCAAACTGGCTCAAATCCTTTCTCCTTTCAAATTGCTATTTAGGTTTTAGCTAAGCGCTGGCGGACTTCTGCTTCAGCCATACCCGTAATCTCGATTGTCTTACGTGCAGAACGAGCACCAGAAACCAGACAGATCGAATTAGACGGTAGATCCAACTGTTGTGCAATCAGCTTCAACACCGATTCATTAGCTTTACCTCGCTCCGGAGGCGCTGAGACACGAACCTTAAGCGAATCACCCAACCAACCAACGATGCTGCTATGTGAAGCACCAGGCACAACTTTGACCTTTAACTTTACGCTTGGATTGGCTTGTCTCATCGAGCTATGTTTTGACCGCAATCACGGCAAAGATATGCCAGTGGTTGTCGTCACCATTCGCTTTCTGACCATCAACTTCATGCTCAGTCCATTTAGTAATTTCGAATCCATCAAATTTGCTACGCAGTGCTTGCTCACTAAAATCAGAAACCACTGGCCAGTCAATTTCTCCCTTATTAGCACTAGTCACCATTGAGTCGTTTGGTCCGAGAAAACTACCGACAAATACACCACCTGGCACAAGGGCTGACACAATTTTATTCCAGACCTGATCGAATTCTTCAGGGGGGCAATAAAACAGACTGGCGTCCGCAACAATCAGATTTGCAGGCGGATAATCAAAACTTGAGAAGGTCGCCTGAACCAGATGAACTTTATCGTCACCGGAAAAACGACGCTGACAACGCTCGATGGCATCGGCTTCAAGATCAAAAGCAAACACCTCAAACCCTGCCTTGCGCAAAAACTCGATGTCTCGCCCGGCACCACAGCCACAATCAATCACCGTAGTTTTTTCCGCGACTAATTCAATTGCTCCGACCAGGTCTTCACGCACATCACGATCGGCCGTTGCATCGTAATAATCTAAGGTTTCCTGGCTAACCACAGCGCCTCCTGGGGTTCTTTACTGATTGCAATACCGACGTTTCCATCAGCGAGGGTATAAAAAAACCTGCATGCTAAACCGTTGCAAGATAATTGGCCAACATCTCAAATCCGCCACCCCAGCCTTTACCATGCTGAGATCTCGACGCTTCCCAGGCTTCCGCTTCTGCTGCTGTAGGATTAATGGGTTGCCAGATAAATTTCATGTGGGTGACGCCTTCGGCTTCCGTTAATCGAATCGTTGCTCTAATTTCCTTTGGCCAGTTCGGCATCTTCGGCGGCAATATCTCACCATTTTCATTAGATTCGTATTGGGTAAATACAATTGTGTCCGGTGGCGTCAGGTCATGATATTCGGTAAGCAACCACATTTCACCGCCTGATGGCATGACCATCTTATGCAGCGCAGAGCCACCAGGCTTGATGTCCGCATGCTTGTATTCACACTTAACCTCCGTGTTAGGCACCTGCCACTTACACAGATGTTTTTCCTGGGTCCAAGCGTCAAATACCAGTTGCATTGGGGCATTGTAGTCCCGGGTCAAGATAGAAGGTTCTACGTTTATTACATCAGTCATCATTTTTCGCCTCTGTTTTCGGCCGGGAGTTTTGTAGATCCGTTAAATAGTGATCGAGTTGATCAAATTGTGTGTTCCAATGTTTTTCGAACTGAGCAATCCAGAGTTGGATCGGTTTGAGTTTGTCAGCATTCACTGTGTACACCCGTTGGCGGCCTTCCTTACGTTCCGAGACCAATCCAGCCTGTTTAAGGACTGACAAATGTTTGGACACCATGGGTTGACGCCATTGGGTAATCTCAACCACCTGATTCACGCTCAGTTCTCGTCCGATTAGGGTTTCAATCAACTCACGTCGCTTAGGTTCCGCAATTGCAGTAAAGGTGTCATGGGTGTTTAAGGCTCTAGGCATGACTACATAATATTCCTATACAGGAATATATCAACCATCTCGCAAAAGTTTTCTTTCACCCGGTGTACGGGATGGTAGGATTTATTAAAATCAACACATTGAGTTGTTATGTCCGATGCAAGTGCCCCTATTACCATTACCCCAACCAGTGAAACCAACCGAATCGAATCCCTTGATGTGTTTCGTGGTTTCGCCCTACTCGGTATTTTGCTGCTAAATATTATTGGCTTTGGTCTGTTATCACCCTCCTACTCTAATCCGGCATTCGATCTTATTGGGTCCTCCGCAGCTAACAGCTGGACCTGGGGCACCGTCGAAGTTTTTGCAGAGGGCGCTATGCGATGTCTGTTCTCCATTCTATTCGGAGCCGGCGTGGTGTTATTTACCACCGGCAATAACGCCAAATCAGGTTGGACCCACTATAAGCGAACTTTTTGGTTGTTGGTGTTTGGACTCTTCGACGCCTATCTCCTACTCTGGAACGGCGACATTCTGGTGACCTACGCCCTGGCCGGGGCGGTACTTTATTTGCTACGGAACAAGTCCGCAAAAACACTGTTTATTCTATCCGGGGCACTGGTGTTACTGATGTCTTTGCAACATCTGGGAATGGCGGTAGCTTTAAAGCAGGCTTCGATTCTGCATGAGGAGGTCATGACAGCGGACGCCGCCGGGCAAAGTGACACGGTGCCAGCAGATAAACGCGCGGCAGCGGATTCCTGGCGAGATTTTGCCAACGACTTCACGTTAGATGCAGAAAGTATCAACGCGGAACTTGTTGCCCGCACCCACAACTACCCAGCTGTACTTTATTGGAATACCAAGAAAAACGCCGAGATGTACAGCATGGTTCTGCCCATGTTCCTGATCTGGGATGCACTAGCAATGATGCTACTCGGGATGGCATTTTATAAAACCGGTGTTCTACAGGCCGTTAGAGCCCCGGTTTTTTATACAAAAATGATGGTCTTCGGTTTTGGTATCGGCTTACTCGTGAACGGCTACGAGGTTCACAGTGCCTATACTAGCCACTTTGATCTATTCGCGACCTTCGCCCAGATGCAACCAACCTACCACATCGGCAGGACTGGCATGGCGTTTGGTTACATTGGCCTCCTCGGCTGGATTTGCCAGCAAGGATATTTGAAATCCCTAACCACTCGACTCTCGGCAGTAGGGAGAATGGCGCTCACAAACTATCTGATGCACTCGCTGATTTGCGCGATTATTTTTACAGGTCTTGGGTTTGGTTTATTGGGCCAATTTCAGAGAGTGGAACTCTACGCCATTGTCATTGGCATCTGGTTGTTTCAACTCTGGCTCAGCCCGCTATGGCTTATGAAATTTCGATTTGGTCCCGTCGAGTGGTTGTGGCGTACGTTGACCTACGGGATAGCTCCAGCTTTCAAACGCTAGAATTTTCTTATTGCGGTCGGCTTGTTCCGTTTTCGATATTGTATCGACGAGTAGAAGGACAGGCCAATAATGACAATACCGGTGAGGCCAGTAATCAGTTCTGGAATCTCCATGACCATGGTGGTCAGCATGGTCAGAGCAAGCGCACCGATTGCATAGTGCGCACCGTGTTCAAGAAAGGCATACTCGTTGAGCGTCCCCTGCTCGACTAAAAATATTGTCATGTTACGTACAAACATCGCACCAATTGCTAGCCCTAGCATGATTACAACAATATCCGTGGTAATGGCAAAAGCACCAAGGACGCCATCAAAGGAGAAGGACGCATCCAATATCTCAAGATATAAAAAGCCCATTGCACCGCTACGTTTGATCCCAGATGCACCTTCTGCGCTGACAAATTTGGACACACTGTCCACCATGACATACAACATGACTCCACCAATTCCATAGGTCAGAGCACCCAGACGGGCTTCTACGGGTAAAAATGATTGAGCAATTAACAGGATCAGCAGCGCGAAGATAATCTCGACGGATTCCAACTTGCCGATTTCCGCAAATTTGGCTTCGATAAACTGGAGCCAATGCAAAGTTTTTTTACTATCAAAAATAAAAGTCAGAAATACCAGCAGCAGAAACATGCCACCGAACGCACCTACTTCGACGTGGGATGAGGCAATAATTTCTGCATATTGCAGCGGGTGGTCGAGGGCCATCGTCAAAACGTCACCCGGCAAAATATTTGCGGTCACCGCAACAATCAAAATGGGGAACACCAGACGCATACCAAAAACGGCAATTAGAATCCCCCATGTAAGAAAGTATCGACGCCAGCGTTCATCCATATCTTCAAGTACAGTGGCGTTCACTACCGCATTATCAAAGGACAAGCTGATCTCAAGAATACTCAAAATCACAACCAGCATCATAAACGTCGCAAGTGGCTTACCACTATCGACAGCATACAACGCAGCAATACCAAGACAGATAACGCTAAAAATGATTGAAGGTAGGAAACTGGTTATTTTCATCTTGATGCTCGTTGCATTGCTTTGCTCTTCATGAACTCATCAGTGGTAATTTGGGCACGCAAAAACTTAAAGCATAAAAGACAACAGAGTTGCCGTCCCGAGAAAACTAAAAAAGCCCGCAACATCGGTCACCGTTGTCAGAATAATTGAAGAAGCTGTGGCCGGATCCTGGCCAATGCGGATCAACATCATGGGTACAAGTGCACCGGATATCCCAGCGGCAATCATAGATACTATCATGGCAATCGCAATCACCAGCCCCAGACCGAGAGAGCCGCTCCACACCAGCACCCCTAATCCACAGGTAACCGCCAGCGCCATCCCATCAATGACTCCTATTTGGATTTCTTTTGAGAGCACTCCCCGCCAGTGCAAAATACTGACTTCTTTTAATGCCAGACCACGCATGGTGACAGCCAGTGCCTGGGAACCCGCGTTGCCCGATTGCCCCGCAACCACCGGCAGTAAAATCGCCAGCGCTGTAAACTGTGCAATCGTCGCCTCGAATAGTGCAACCACAGAGGCGGCAAGAAATGCCGTGACCAGATTGATATGTAGCCACGGCAAGCGTTTTTTCACGGCAAACCAGGGAGAGGACAGTGCCTTTTCTTCCGCGCTTGCACCGACCATCCGTTGCAAACTCGCGGAGGTATCCATTTCAGCCGCACGAAATAGTGATGCGTACCGAACAACCCCGACCAGCCGTGAATCTGTATCCACTAGAGGAACGGAATCCACAGGCGAGCGCTTGAATATATCCAGTAATTCCTGACGAGGCGAGGTCAGAGTAACAACACCCTCGACTGGAATAATTAGATCTCTGAGTAATGTGTCCCGGGTTGCTGTGGCCATGTCCTGCATGTCGACCCGGCCGGCAAGATAATTATCCGCGTCCACCACATAAATGGATCGAATACTTTTAAGATTAGAGGCGCGGAGTTTGTTAAGGCATTGCTCCACCGGATCATGTACAAAAAAATTAGCCGTGGGGCGATCCATATAATAGCCGGCACTACTCTCGGAAAAGCTCAGCAGCTTACTGAACTCCTCTCGGGCCAACGTATTCATCCGCGCCAGAACCTGCGCTTGCTCCTCGTCCGTCAAGGACCTGAGGATAACCAGGCCCAGTCGGACGGAAGCATTTTGCAGTATCTCGACCTGCTGCTCATCACTTAACTGGTAGAACAAGCCTCTTAACGTTGACGGATCAATGCGGTCAAACAATAGATTGATTGTTGCAGTACTGAGGCTTTTTGCTTCAGAGAAAAGTTCAGGTTGCTCTGCAATAGTTCGCGCCACCTCAGCAGGATACTGTCTCGCATAAGCCTCAGTGAGTTCGTTAACGTATTCCATCGCGATCCTCCCCAAGCGTAATCGACAATAGTTTTGCACCGACATCGATATAGCCCAGCATCAATTCACCTACCACGTCTTCAAGACTATGATAGTCAGTCTGATACTCATGATCGGCCAACTGTTCTTTATTGATTGTACCGATCAATTCGTTACGGTCGTTCACGATTGGAATAGTGTTGGTTTGTTCCCACTGTCGAGCATCCAGCGCAGCTGCAATCTCAAGTGATGCGGGTAAGGGGTCGACAGTATCAGCGAGCGAATCAACCAACATAGATTGGTTTGCAAAACTAAATAGCGGCATGAGTGGCACCCTCCCGACTAAGGCGCCGTCGTTACCTATTAGATAGATAGGCTGATCTTCCAGGGTTTGCATGTTCTCAAGTTGCGCCTTAAGGACCGACACCACGGTTCGCTGCCGAACCGTGATAAACCTGGCGTCGGCAATTGAACCCAGGGTTTTTTCCGAGTGGGCGAACAGCCTTTTGCTGAGTAATTCCCGGTTGTCTGCGCCAGCATCAACAATCTCTTGATAACGTTTATTTGGCAAGTGAGCAATCAAACAAAGTGTTTCCCGTTGCTCTCCTAGCATTAATGCCGAGGCTACAATCTCTGCAGACATTAACGTCATACATTCGGCCAACCGACTACTGGGAAGCGCAGCCAGTATCTTTCCATGCTGACTCGCCGGTAGCGCCCCTAGATAGCTCGCGATGTCCGGGACAGATTTATCTGCGAGAAGGGTCGCCACGGTTTCCGGGTGGTTTTCAGCAAATCGAGTTAAGAGTTTATTGTCCATGATGAGGCCGCTATTGTTTCAGTACGACAATCGACTCTGACAACTTTCTGGCCGGAATGATGACCAGGCCTTCGTCAGTTTTCAGAACCACATCGGTATTAGTTAATTCACTAATTTGACCTTCCACGCCTTCAAAACTGATCCAGTCTCCAACCTTGTAGTGTTGGAAGTTTCTCCTCGCCAGTAAATTAGCAACCAGATTCTGGGAGCCCAGGGCAAAAGCTAAAGACAAACTTGCCAGCAGCGTCCCGAGAATGACAACAATGACGGTTTCAAGAAATGAAACATCAATCGCCATCTGGTTTAAGCCCGTGACGATAGCGGCAACAAATATTAGGTACTGGGTGAGTTGGGGGATAATTTGAGACTGGCTGGCTAGAAGCCTCGAGACCAGGTTTCTAGCAAGAATACCGAGCAGATAACCGGCGAGGATTATGCCAGCCCCTAGCAATACTCTCGGCAGAAAAAGAATCATCTCGTCTAGAAATGAACCTAGTTCTGTCACACCCAGGGTACGCAGCGCGAGCAGCAAAAAGAAACCGAGCACCAGGTAAAAGACTGCCCGGGGCATAAACCGCATCGAGTCAACAATTCCATGTTTTTCATGCACTCGAAGATGGAGCTGCTCAAGGACGGAATTGGCTAGCTTCCGGGTGACATATGCCGCGAGAAAACCAATCAGGGCAATAAGTAGTGCCGAAACTTCAGGGTATTGATGAAAGAATCCAGCCAATTGAGTGCTCGCTATATGACGACCAATTGAGATTAGTCTATCAGGCCAGGTATTGGCTTGTCCGGAAAAGCAGTCGCCCCAAAACAACAAACAACACAACCAAAAAAGAAAACCACACAAAGCACTTGTCATGGCGAATTTGAGTTCTATACTCCGCATTTTTCCGCGAGATACCCACTGAAACGCCCGATTACCAAAGATCCAGAGACTAGCCATTCCTTGTCTCACTCCATCAAGGATGGGGTGAGCTTTGCCGTTATGGCGGGCGTTAGTGAAAGTTATTTCTCGGCATTTGCGATTTTCTTGAAAGCCACAGCTCCGCAGATTGGTTTACTTGCTTCGCTCCCGCCGCTTCTCGCTTCTTTTGCGCAAATGTTTGCCGTCTGGCTCGGGCAAATTACCGGTCACCGAAAAGCAATTATTGTCATAGGTGCGCTGATACAAATTGTTGCATTGGGTGCTATTGCACTCCTACCGTTTCACTTTCCCAATGCTTCTTTTCCAATTTTGCTCGGTTGTGTGATTCTGTATTTTGTTGGCCCAAATCTCGGTGCGCCACTCTGGGCGGGTCTAATGGGTGCCCTTGTCCCCGAGGCTTTCCGGGGCAGATTCTTCGCGCGGCGCAATCGCCTTTCAAGCATCGCCTCTTTTACTGCGTTGCTCAGCGCTGGGGCGATCCTACAACTGTTCGATGTTTCAACCCTGACGTACCTGGGTTTTGTCACAATCTTTGGCATCGGCATGATCGCGCGTAGCATCTCGGCCTGGCATTTACATCAAATTCACGACCCCCACGGTGGCTCCCTACGGCATGAACGAGATAGTTTGCCGACCCTGGCGATTATCAAAGAGAATCCCCTCGCTTTCCGATTTTCGTTGTTCTTTGCTTTTATGCAAATGGCAGTGGCTATCTCCGGCCCCTTTGTGGTGGTTTATCTACTGAGGGACCTGGAATACAACTACCTACAGCTAACAGCCAATACGGCAGCCTCGGTTTTTGTACAGTTTCTGGTGATGAGTCGGTGGGGGCGATTAGGTGATCTATTTGGTAACCGCATCATTTTACGAGTCACTGGGTTTGCGATTCCAGTTGTGCCATTGCTCTGGGTACTGTCCGCGGATTTCTGGTATTTGATTCTTGTCCAGATCATCAGCGGCTTGCTGTGGTCAGGCTATTCCCTGTCGAGTTCAAATTTTCTGTTCGACCTGACTCCTGAACGAAAACGTGGCGGGTTAATGGCTTATCATAATTTTATATCGAGCATCGGTGTGTTTGTTGGCGCGTCCATCGGCGGCTATCTGGCGTTGAACCTGCCCACCTCCTTTAGCATCGGCCAATTTGGCCTGGAATGGTCCTCGGCGTTTTACGGTGTGTTCTTAACCTCAACGTTGGTAAGGCTCGTGGTGGCTTCAGCTTTTTTGCCACGGCTTCAGGAAGTCCGTAACGTCAGGCGCATGACCTACCGGGGACTAATATTTCGAGTCACCCGATTCTCGCCAGTTTCCGGTGTGATATTTGATGTCGTCACCCGGGTCCGTAACCACAGGGGCAGAAGAAAAGAAGACCTTGATGATGAAGATAAATGAGGTTGCCAAATCACAGGCAAAAAAAAGCACGCTAGAAGCGTGCTTTTTCTTCGAGCTATCTAACTAATTAGACAGCAACGATGTTTTCAGCCTGTGGTCCTTTCTGACCAGCAGTGATAGTGAACTCAACTTTTTGACCTTCAGTCAAAGTCTTGAATCCTGAGCTAGCAATTGCACTGAAATGTGCAAAAACGTCTGGGCCGCCTTGCTGCTCGATAAAACCAAAACCTTTAGCTTCGTTGAACCACTTAACTGTACCAGTTACTGTATTAGACATAATTTTAAATCCTGAGTATTAACTTTTGTGCCCCGAGAGGCGTTATTGCATAAAAATGGAGACTGGGACTTAAATACTGCAGGACGAGCTAATACGTAGGTAGTAACGACGAAATGTAGAATGTAAATCAGAGACTGCTTTCTAGCTACGGGTACTCTATAGGGCGCTCTAGCGGTTGTACAGAGGTATTTGCAAATATTATTCAGGATCAATCCTGTTTGGCATGGCTTTTGCGGTGTCAGGGCAACCCCGCACCTAGCCGACATTCGCTAGGTGCAACCATCCACCAACAGGATCCTACTCGCAGTTGTTCTCGACCAGATGTCATGCAAGTCCGATTGGCTGCGCGCTTCAAGGAATTCCCTGGCCAGGGTACGGGACGGAAACTCCAGGACCACGGAACGCTCTAGATCTCCTTCTCCCTCAATAAACTCGGGTTCTACACCCTGCACCAGATATTGACCCTGATATTTCTCAATGAGCGCGGGAATTCTGCCGACGTACTCCATAAACCCGTCTAGATCGACCACCTTTAGATCAATGATGAGATACGCTTTCATATTTTACCGCCCTGGGATTCCATTGCTAAAAGGCAAATTCAGACCACTATCGTAGATAACTAGAACGAAGTTTAACACCCCAGCGACCCTGCTCGAGGGTGAGCACATAAAGCGATTCTGCCGTGACGATTTCTGAGCCATCTTCTCGCAATCGTCGAAACTTAGTCGCCACATGAACCTTCGTATCACTCACTCCGATCACCTTTCGTTCGACCCAAATCGAATGATGCCAACCGCTGTCCTGAAGCCGTGGAAAAATCAGCTTATGGTCTCTGATCGCATCTTCTCGAGTTTGCCAAACCTGCATCTCACCATTGGCTAATCGAAAATGAGGAAAGTGGTAGTTTGCAGTATGAGCAATCGGATCGCTCGCACTAAAAGACGTCATAAAGGCATCGAGCACCGCCATCGCTTTTTGCTCAGCATCCTGCTTGGCTTCCACCGCACAAAAGGCTGAAGCCGTGTAGAAACATAAAATTATAAGCGCTGATCTTAGGGACTGCTTCATTTAACCTCTCCATAAAATGCATCATGAAATGCAAACCTGCCCAAGGGTGATTTACCCGCTAACAGTTTCAATTGAAAATACTCCCCGGGCTCATTTTCTGGCGAGTGTTTAGCAGACACCATAAATCCAAACCTGGAATAGTAAACCGGGTTTCCGGTAAGAATGCAGCCAAGCGCACCCATTGCATCTATCAGCTCAAGCCCCGCATTGATAAGTTGCCCTCCAATGCCTTCACCTTGCCTGTCAGGTGCAACTGAAACCGGACCAAGGGCAAACCAGGGTGATGACTTATCTTCAGCGGTTGCGGGAGAAAATGTGATCTGACCGACCACCCCACCCGCACTGACAGCCACCAGAGATAAGGTCAATGCGCCACAAGCACGTAACCTCACGATCACATCCTGTTCATCACCACCCGCAAAGGGCATAGGCCGAAATGCTTCCTCGGTGAGCAAATGGATGGCGTCGATATCCGATTTATGTTCCTCGCGTATTTCAATATTTAACATCGAGCCTCCGACTAATTGTCATGATTAGTCCGCATCCACATAGCCAAGCAGTTTATTCATTTCTATCGCGGCGTTATTTTCAAAGTCGTGAATCG
>TARA_R110002072_G_scaffold7949_3_pt1 | contig 37268 bp, 30 predicted proteins | sample TARA_R110002072 | Tara Oceans TARA_R110002072 (sample SAMEA4397118) | marine metagenome | biome: Polar Biome; feature: [SRF] surface water layer (ENVO:00010504); material: water (ENVO:00002006), including particulate matter (ENVO:01000060) such as... | depth 5 m
AAAAAGCGCCCACGTTGATTTTGAGGTCGTTAAAGGTCGATTCCTGGCCGCGCTCAGACTCCCGCGCAGTGGCGGCAATCTGCTGCGACAGCAGACGCAGTTTGTCAGCGGCCAATCGATACTCACTTTCCTGTCCCGCTTCCTGCTGAATTGTAAAGAAGGTGTATGCGACACCGCCCAGGCAAGCCAGCATTCCCAGGGTCATTACAATTACCCAGAAACTTGATGCGCCCATCTTCATTGTCTTAATCATTGTTCTTACCCCTATTTGAAGAAGCTCTCGTTGCGGATGCATTGGACAGTTCTTCGTCCGCAACCAGTTTGTCGATATCCAGAACTGCTAAAAACTCACCCTTGTATTCAAATCCCCCCATCGTGAACTTAGCGAAGTCAGGATCAACAGTGTGATCCAACAACCGCTCCCCGATGGGAAAACGCAAATCGCGTTGAATGTGGCTAAGCGTGAGTCCAAAGCGGAAATTAGGTCGGCTTATCACCATGCAGTAGTCGCGTACGCGACCCGTGTAGGGGCGTTTACGGAAAAGTACATCCCCGCTGAGGATGGGCAGGAGGCCTCCCTTGAAGGTCGCAACGCCCAGGACCCAATCTCGTGTACCGGGTATGGTGGTCATGGACGGCGTTTCTATGATTTCTTCCAGTTCTCCTTCGCCGATCAACAGCGGGACACCGGCGATACCCAGAGATGTGCCTACCCAACTTGCTCCCAGATCATCAGGCACGGGGGCCGAAACGCTGTCATAAGCGTGCAAGCGCTCCAAGAGTTCCAGAGACTGTAAGGCAGAAATCGCCATGCTTACGCAGCTGCTTGTCTGAGCGTATGGTTGTAAATCAATTCGCGCAGCACGCTTTCCGGCGGAACCTTAGTCACGTGAGCAGTCGCGCCACGAGCCAGTCCCTTGGCAATGTCAAATATGCCGTCTGAGGACGAGAGCATCACCACGGGTGTGTTCTTGGTATCTTCGGCGTTTCGAATCAGGGTGCAGGTCTGATAGCCATCGAGTTCGGGCATAGTGATGTCCAGAAATATCAGATCCGGCTTGAACCGGCGCAACATCCCAAGCGCCTTATAGCCGTCCTCCGCACACTCCACATCACAGCCCATACCGCGCAAAGTATGGGACATCATCATACGAATGGTTTTGGCATCGTCGATGACAGCTATCTTGACGCCGCTAATATCCAAGTCTTCGCTTCCGTTGCTCATTTTTGCCCTCGCTTACTTGACAGTTATGCTTCTGGGTTATGGGATTGCAGTATTGGTATGCAATTCATTATCAGCAAGCAAAAACTGGAGATTTCGGCATTATCTCGACTTTTTTGAACAACGAAAGGGGTTGGAGAACCACTAAAGAATTCTTCTATCTATCTGTTATTATTAGTATTTATAGAGCAATACTAGAAGTCGTCAGTCGTAAGCAAATAATTGCGGTTTTCTTGACTTGTAATTTTTAAGCTAGCACAGCCCAACGTCCAGGTCGCAGAGACACACTCAATGCGCTGCAAGGGTCGCCGGATCAACATGGCGCTGCGCTGATACAGCGTTGTTGGCCGATCGGGGCGCTCTGCCGGGGCTAAATGTTGTGCATACAGAAACCCCATCGGAGGAGGCTGATCGAAAGCATTGAGAGCAGCCTGTACCGGGGGATTACTCCCCCGGAAACATGTAATTCTTGAATGGCTCGAGGTGCCCTGACTGAAAATCTCGGAGTTCATAGATATTGAATTTGTGCATCAACGTAAGGCAGCGCTGGAAAACCTGATCAGCCTCATAGGCCGAAGGCGGAATACCGAACTCATCGGTTATCTGCGCAAATATAGTGGACGCAATCTCGCGCCGGGTCCGATCCTCCCGATACAACGTTTGGTTAACAGGCGATGACACAATAGGTGAGCCATAGACGAGAAATGCCTCCCAGCGACGGGCATCCTGCCCTTTGTCGAGCTGTGCCACCAAGAACTTCACCATGTTGTGCAGATCGGCGCGCGGCGGCAAAACGTCTTTTTGCAGCCATTTACGCACGTCGGATTCCCGCCAGGCGCGGTTTATTCCCAGCACACTAATAACGCGCCCCTCAGTCTGCGGAGGCGCCGCGCCTGCCAAATCCCACAACATGTTAAAACGGGCAGAGAAGCCCAGGCTAACAGGCAGATCCGCGTCCATCATCTGCTCAAATGCATGAGCGCGATCCTCCACGGTTTTCGTCGCTGACGCCGCTACAGCTGATGTGCGATCTTTTGGTGGTTTGCCCGTGAGCTTTGCTGACATTCCAATTACCCCGCTTTCCCCGGCTTCGGGACGATTAACTTTCCTGCGTTTCCCGCACACGTTTCAGATAGGTCGGTGTAGACACTCCCAAAATACGGGCGCGCATGGCCGAACTCAGTGCTGCGGCCTGTTCGTTCACATGCGCCATCAGCTTTTGTTCCATTAGCAATAGTGGCGACTGTTCTGACTGCGGCGACTCTCGCACCCACGCCCGCAACAATCGACGGGGATTCTGCCACAGGGAGCTGCCATTACGTTCATCCTCACGCAACTCTATCTTCGGCAACCACCGGCTGATATTGCGCGGTTTAGTATGCAAAAATTCTGCGGTCCTGCGGAGATCACCCCGGTATCTGTCCAGCGCCGCCAGCACCAGATCGTCCTCCATCCAGGCTCCCAAAGGCTTAACCGTATTCAATACGAGCAAATTGTGTACCGCCTCGCCAAGTGCAACATGCAATGCCTCTAGCGCTGAGGGCGTGTAGGCATCACCTTTTTTTTCCTCAGCCTGTAAAGCCGCCAGAAAAGGTTTAGGTTCTGGAAGATAGGGCGCTCCATCCGGATTCAGCCCCTTGAATAAGCCCAAATCTACGGGCGTCAGCCAAGCTTTATCGGTTTTTTCCAGCGCATCAAATAAACATTGCCGCATCTCGCTAATATTACCGGGCCAATCGTAGAGCAGCATGGCTTGCTCCGCATCGGGCGTAAAGCCCTTCATATCGCGATCGCGCAGCACGCCTTCCTGACCGAGAATTTTGTGTGCCCAGCGCAGCACTGCCTGTTTACGATCCTTAATCGGCGGCACAGTGATGGGGTAACCTGCAAATGCACTTGCCAGAGGCTCGGTCAGTTCTCCGCGCATTATCAGTACTTCCAGTTTTTCAGGAAAAAGTGCTATCAACTTGACCCGCGGAAGGTAACGGCGCGGAGTGACATCGGCCAGGGTGCGAGAACTAATTTGTCGTGCTAATTTCAACTGCACATCGGCATGCATCAGATGCGGTGATTTGAACACAAGCGTCTTGCCCTCCGCGTGCGCCAACTCGCGTGCCAAGCGAGTACTCGCCCCGGTACGACTGCGAAAGTCTCGACAGTCGATAGCGACCAGTGCATCCTCGGCCGCGCCTGATTCCTCATGCATGATTCGGGCGATATACATCTTGCCTGTACCGGTCGGACCGATAATCGCTACCGGGATATCCAATTGCGCCAGGAACAAAGCCTGGTCTACTGCCCCCTCCATATTGTCGACGACATAGCCTTCGATATTTTTTTCAATCGGTGCCAACTGCGGCGCTGTAGATTTTACAGCAGATGACATAGCCGGTGCTGTTGGGTTCTTCAGAGTGGCGGCGAGTTGCTCGCTGAATAACCCGTGACTATTCAACATGCGCCCTACAATAAAAGCTTGATCGTCGGCAGCTACCGCATGGATAGGTTCATCTGAATGACTGTACTGCGCCTGTAAAAGTGCACTATTTGCAGCAAGGAACGTCGACAGCGCGCTTTCTCCTGGAGCCAGGTGTGCCAGACCAACACAGATACGCGCATCGGAAACCTGCGCACCCGCGGAGGTATGAATGCGATGCAAGTGAGACAACACTGCGCTACAGATATCCCGCGCGCCTTCCACGTTTACATCCCGTAATACCATCACAATAGCGGCTGCAGAGGGCACCCCAACCGTATCAGCTGAACGAACAATTTCCAGCAGACTATCGCGAATTTCCGCCATCAGCCGCGCCGTTTCAGCGACGCCCCATACCTTGTCGTAACGCAGATTAGCAACACCCAGCACGGCCAGTGTGTCGGAGGTGGCAAGAATACCCGATGCTTGCAATTCATCTTCACCGAGGATTCGCCATAGCAGGAGACTGAAGGCCGCGCCCGGATTCTGTCCCCCAGGCAACAGAGTCCCGCCCACCGCAAGCGACCCGCCATCGGAACGACGTATGACAAAGGGGGGCAGAGAAACTCGGACGCCGGATTCTACCGCCTGCTCAAGCATGCTACTGGCATCCGTTTCGCCGGCAATCACTCGCAACCAACTCTCGCCACATAGTTCGGATAAATCTACACCCAGTAAACTAGCCGCTGCCGCATTACACTCGATGATGAGTTCCGTGTCTGGATCTATCAAGAAAAAGGCCTCAGCCAGACCATCAGGTATCGTCATCGCCTATTTGGACTCCCTGACCGACACATAATTACTACAAAATTCCCGGCTGGGACTGACCACCCACCGCGACAAAATGTCGCATGCAATAGTCTACACGCTGCTCGGGAGACAGCCGCCGCCTGCCGGTCAAGCCCTCGATATGGCGCAACCGAGGTAATAAGCCGCGGCCATTAGCCACCTGAATGGACAGCCCTGGCCGCGCATTCAATTCCAGCAACTGCGGCCCCAACGCCTTATCCAGTACCAGGTCGGTACCGATATAACCGAGACCGGTCATATCGTAGCATTGTGCAGCCAGAACCAAGATATCCCGCCATCCGGGAACTTGTATGTCGCTGAGCGGACGCTCCGTGTCCGGGTGAGTTTTCACTGATTTGCTAAATTGAACAGCGTTCAGACAGTGTCCGTCATCAAGCGACAGCCCAACACCCACTGCACCCTGATGGAGATTGGCTTTACCGTCCGAGGCGTGAGTGGCCAACCGCAACATGGCCATCACCGGGTAGCCCTGGAACACAATAATGCGAATATCGGGAACGCCTTCATAGGAATAACCGGAGAAACAATCGTCAAATGCAACAAGGTCTTCAACAATCGCCACGTCCGAGGCGCCGCCCAAAGAATATAACCCAGCGAGTATATTACTCATGTGGCGCCTTATATCCGCCAAGCTAAGCAATGCGCCCGAGCTCCGCACAAAATCATCGCCCTTGCGCCCAATCACTACTACTATACCCTTCCCCCCCGAGCCCTTAGCAGGCTTGAGTGCAAAACTGTCCATATCCGCCAGCTGCCGCTCGATATGACTGATTTCATGTTGCTCACGCACAACACACCTCAGGCTCGGTGTAGGCACGTCATACTCCTGTGCTAATAACTTGGTTTTGAGTTTATTGTCGACCAGTGGAAAAAGTTTTCGGTCGTTATAGCGGTTGATGAAATCAACATTGCGACAATTCATCCCCAGCATTCCGAGTTGACGCAAGCGTCGCAGCGAAATCCAACGCTTACTCATCAGAGTTCGTCCATCGCTCGAAAGCGACGGAGTTCAGTAAGTTTGTAACCTGTGTACTGTCCCATCGCGAGAATAAGGGCCAGCAATACCAGGTTTAGCTCAGGGAAGTTAAATGTGAGATGGTTGAGCAATTGCGTCTGCATGATCAGATAGGCTAGTACGGCCACCACCAAACTACCACCGCCCTGTATCAAAACCTCCTGAGAGCCTTCCTCCTCCCAGAGTATGGACATACGCTCAATGGTCCACGCAATAATAATCATGGGGAAAAAAGTGATGGTCATGCCAGTACTGTAGCCCAGCTGATAACCAATAATGCTGAGGGCTGAGATGATGAATATTACCAGTACAATCAGAGTCGCAATTCGCGCCACCAACAGAAGGTTCAATCTTGACAGGTAACTGCGCAGAGCCAGCCCCATAGCAACTACGGAAATAAAACTGATCAGCCCAGGTATTAGCGAGGTCTGCAGAAAAGCCAGTGCTATCAATATTGGCATGAATGTACCGGAGGTTTTCAAGCCAATCATAACCCGCATAAAAACAACCACCGCAGCGCCCAGTGGTAACAGCAATAGGAACTTGAACATGCTCTGTTCTTCAATGGGTAACCCGTGCACACCCAGCCGAGAAAAAATGCTCCCACTATTTTGGACGTTGGCGAGCTGTGCAGCGGGAACAGTTTGCTTGATCATGGAGAAGGCGACTTGGGATTTCCCACCGCCCGATACATCCAGCACCGACACGCCACCACGATGCCATAACAAAAGATTGGGAGGAATCCCCACCTCATCAGTTTGCGGATTGACCAGCAACCATTCCCGGCCAGTGTGTATTTCTATCATGGGTGTCAGCGTCTGTCTGCGCCGGGCATCTTCCAGATACAACCCCATCACCGACCGGGTCGCAATATCCTCGCGGCCCAATAAATTCATCACCAACTCCGCCTGGTCGATATTGTCAGAACGCAGCAGCGCTGTATTTTGATTGGAGGCGGGACTATTGAGTAACTTGATCAACTCACGGGTCAAGCTCTGGGGTGAGCTGGACGTTTCTCGCGCGCGATCCAATACCTCTTTCGCGGCAAGTTCCTGCGCTGCTTCCCAGGCGACATTGCGATTTTCTCCAGTTGGTTCGCCGACATCACTGGAATTGTCCTGATCCGACTCGACCAGATGGGCACTATAGTAAAGCGACTGCTCACCAGTGGCCTCGCGTTTCGTCCACTCGGCTCGCCGATTGCCGTTTTCCTCCAGGATGGAAAAGCCATAGCCGGGCGACGCAGCCTGCTCCTCATACAGCGCAAAACCAGGTGTTTTTAGACCGGGAAGACTGAGGCTCGCAGTAACGGGTCCACCTGTGGCTTCAAAGTCTACACGTGCCTCTACCAGCCATACAGATGTTGATTGCCCCGGGAAAAAAGGCGTGCCGGATATCGTGTGCCTCAACACAGCAGTCAAAATACCGATCAAGGCCATCAGCACAAGGACAGTGAAAAAAGTACGCTTCTGGTTCAAGGAGTGTCTCCCCCGCCCTCCGCCTGACCTTCTGCGAGAGTATAGGGGGCCAAGTAGTTTTCACTGACATCCACTACCATCACATCCTGCAGAATATCGCGTCCAACGGTGAGCTGATAAGTCTTGTGAATTCGATCATACAATGTGAACTCCGCCGTCTGGTTGAGAAGACCGACAAGGAGCCCTAGCTTGATGACCGGGCGTCGCTCCTTATTCACAGAATCGGACGAGGAAACACCGACTGTCCGCATTATTTTTCTCTCAAATCGGAGTCGCTCTGCCGTTTCAGGATGTATAAGGTCAAATCGGACCCAGCGCTTGCCGTCTCGTTCAAATTGCTCGATGTTACGCGCATCCAAGGATGATGAACTGGTTCCCGTATCCATCCTCGCTGTGAGCGCCAGCTCCAGGCCAGACAACCATACTTTTTCCCGATATCCAACAACCTGCTTATTGACTACCTTTTCTGCCTTCGGACAGGCGCTAGCCGCGGCATGTTTTCCTGTCTGTTCAAGCCCCCGCTCCGCGCCGAGTTGGATGCCCAAAACTGCCAGCTGTTCTGACTGTGATTTCAGCAGCTGTCCCTGGCTCCGCAATTGCACGCTGGCCTCGGCCTGATTGGCCAGGCATTTATCCATTCCGGAGACCAGTTGGTCGAGGCGAGGGTCTGGCAGGGCTTCAACTGGATCGAAAACAGCGCACCCGCCCAACAGCACAGGCGTGACTGCTACAACCAAAATTAATTTTTTACAGAAACTCATAGATATCCAGAATGGGTAGAGCCGAACCTGACGATCTGCCAAACACGCTTATCGATCATCGTGGGCAGTGTACATTATCATACTAGGGCACCCCCGGACAGACGATGACCTTCCCAAAGACAAGCCTTCACAGCGCGGAAATGCCGGCCCTACACACCACCGCGCTCGACCAGGGAAGTCTGTGACCAAAGCAGTTTGAACTCCCGATGCTCAATTCTCCAGCCTTCAGAGGTGCGTCGCAGACGGTCGAGATAGGTGATGCCCATATCAATTTTTTTTGTATCTTCGTTATCAGCAATTAAATGCGAAGCGAGGCAGTAGGTTTCTCCCGTCGCAATATCACCGTCCACCTCATACAAGACGTTGTGCACCTGATGCTGTGTCTTAAAGTACTTATCGAGCGCATGCATCATCTCCTGGATTGCTGAGCAGGGTGTCACTAATGTGCCCGCATAATCGAAGACTGCATCTTCACAAAATACTTCAGAAAATGCGGCGTAATCTTTATGATCTGCGCAGCTGGCGTAACGGTACATTAGTCGTTGAATCGCTATGTGGTCGTGTGTGCTGATATTCATCCTGCCCTCGTGCAATTCAGGTGATAGTATTTTCATCCTTAGAATGGATTTTTCGTAGCAGGCGAGTGAAGGCGTCTGCCTCCTGCGCACCCGGAACGATGTACTGCTGTTGAAAATAGAATGTTGGAACCGCATGTACTTCACGCTCCAACCAAAGCTGCTGTTCTTCGCGTACCGGCTCTGCGTAGCGCCCATCTTCAAGCACACACCCCGCCTCAACAGTATCCAGGCCCACCCGCTTCACAACTTTGGTCAGCACAGTTGAATCATTCACATCTTCGCGGCGACTGAAAAACGCCTCAAATAGCGCGAGCTTTAACTCAGTCTGCATACCCACCCCAGAAGCCCAGTGCAGCAATTGATGCGCGCGAAATGTATTCACCATGCGCATGCCTTCAAAGTAGTCAAACGTGAACCCCAGAGATTCACCCAATTGAGACAGACGCATTCGCGCCGACTGGCTCTGCTGGGTGGAGCTACCGTATTTTTGCGCCAGGTGTTCGCGAAGGTCCTGGCCTTCGGGCGGCATACTTGGATTGAGCTCAAAGGGATGCCAGGCGATGGCTACATCGAAGTACCCTGGGAGTGATTCCAGCGCTTTTAGCAATTGCTTGTAGCCAATGATGCACCACGGGCAGACCACGTCCGAGACAATATCCACCTGCAATTTTTTTCTATGCTGCTCTTGTTCCACGCGGTCTCCGCTCTGTCCGCTTACGTAGGGATATCATAGAGTCAAATATCGCCTGATGCGAGGTGCCCATCGGTGTGACACTCGACAGTCGTGGTCCACAGGCTATAAGAGGATACTCGTTAGCATTAACAATACCGTTTCTGGCCCTTTCCATATTCGCTCCGCTCGCTGCCATCGTAATAGCGACAATGTAAATAGGGTCCCCCTGACCAAGTCTTAGCTGGAGGTCAAGCAGCAGCCTCTCTCACAGGGGTAAATCACTAATTACCACCCACTTTCGGTACTTTTCTCCAGTTTTTGATTTGATTTTCTCGATTGGGCTGTTACAAACTCACTAGATCGGTTCCTTTCGTCTCCGCTAAGCGCGGAATTTTACGACTGTTCACTGGTCTGAAGACAGTATCAACTATAAGGGGAATGATCCGATGAACGTAATTGACCATAGCGCCAAAGGCGCCACTATCAACTTGGGCCAACGCGAACTGCTGCTGGTAATGGCACTCGTGCAGGAAGGCAGAGAATCCTTTGAATGCAACACAGAAACCGGAAAGGCGCTGGATGACTTTTTCAGCTCGGCCAATGTGCTGGTGGAAGAGGCACGCCGCCAGAGCTTGCAAGAGACTATGGTCCACCAGAAAATCAGCCCTGTTGCCACGTCCGAATTTTAACTCAAAAAGGGCGGCTCACACAGGTAGACTCATACACTCGGATAATTGGCGGATACGGCTTTGATCAAGCCGACCTCCCCGGTTCACTAGCCCCCGTCACGGCACGACTGACTGTCTGGACTTCATTGGATTCTCCTTAATATGGAATCCTCTCTCACCCCCTCATCGGAACAAGAAAGCAGTTCGTCGAGTTAACAGCAGTCTCTCTAGGTCAATATTCGGTTGTCCATCTTACACAATTTGGATCTACCAATAGCACCGTCCTCGTTAATCTCGTCCAAAACAAGGGCAATGACTGTCCACTCTGGCAGAGACGTAGAACGCAGATCTACAGCTGAATTCACCTGAAATTCGTGCCACACTCTCGTCAAAATCACTTGGGAGGAGGTAATTTGAATCCGGTTTGTTTGGTGTTGGGGGCAGGTGCAGGAATCGGCGGGACAGTTGGCAAGCGGTTTGCCAAAGAGGGCTATCACGCAGTGTTGTGTCGGCGCAGCGATGAGGAAGGCCTAAACGCTCTTGTGTCGGATATTCAGGCATCCAGTGGCGAGGCTTCCGGTGTATTACTCAATGCATTAGAGGATGACACCCTGGAACACCTCGTCGCAAACACGGAACGAGAGATAGGTCCTATTGAGGTCGTAGTGTTCAATCTCGGTGCACAAATCGGTGACCGCAGGTTGCAAGACACCTCCCGCAAGGCCTTCGAACTGTGCTGGCGACTAGCCACCTTCAGTCTGTTCCGACTCGCGTCCGCAGTCTGCCCGTTTATGGAGGAACGCGGGAAGGGAACTCTACTAGTTACCTCTGCCACCGCTGCTGTTCGTGGCAACGCTGGCCAGCACGCCCATGCAGCAGCGATGGGCGGGCGCCGCATGCTGTGCCAATCACTCAATGCTGAATTTAGCCCCAAAGGTATACATGTGGCCCACGTTCTCATCGACGGTGCTGTCGATGCACCTGACACGTTGGGGAAAATGCTTGGCCCAGACCAATTTCAAGCCCTGCGTGAGCAGCGCGGCATGGAGCACGACGGATTGATCTTACCGGAGAAAGTCGCCGACACGTACCTCCACCTGGCACAACAGCATCGCTCAACCTGGACGCATGAAATGGATCTTCGCTCGTTTGCGGATCGTCCCTGGTGGAATCATTGAAATCGAGCACAGGCGATGCTCAGGCTATTTAAAAAAGCTCCGTATCAACTACAGCGAAATATCACTCGAGAGTGCATTCAGCTCCAACTGCTCCAGAGACTTGAGGCCCGGGATGACCGTGGCCACACTCGCCTGTCGTAAACACCATGCGCTGGCCCAGACAGCTGGCTCCAGATCTGCAGGTTTCTGTTTCAGCGCTACAAGCGCAGCATTAATTTCCTTATCTAGACCGGCTTGTGGTCGCCATGAACGCACGTCGTGACTATCGAATTCATGACCTGGCTGATACTTCCCACTCAGAAATCCACTGGCAAGCGGCACCCGCGCGATTACACCCAAATCCTGCTCCTGAGCGAAGGGAAAGACCGTCTCCTCCGCCTGTGTTTTAACCAGATTGTAGATCGTCTGTATAACGCTGATACCGAACTCCAAAGATCTCTTCGGCTGAAACTTATTATTGGGCCGCCCAATGGAGTTCCCGAGAAAACGCACCTTACCCGCTTGCACTTGCTTATCCAACATGGTCCATAGTTCATCGTTATCAAACAGATCATTGGAGGCTGAATGCATCTGATAAACATCGATATAGTCAGTTTGTAGCGCATCCAGCGACGCTTCCAGCTGGAACAATACCTGCTCGGGCTGACAGTTTTCATCTCCGAGTGTGTTAGCCGAATTGTGACCAAACTTGGTAGCGATAATCCACTTATCCCGCTGTCCCGCTAGGGCGTTGCCAATGAACTGCTCCGATAAATGGTCCAGGCCGTAGCACTCGGCTGTATCAACGAAATTAATACCCAACTCGGCAGCCCGAGAGAACAATCGATTAACTTCCCGCTGGTCAAACTGTTTACCCCAAACCCCCGCAAACTGCCACGTACCAAGCCCAACAGTCGAAACAGAAAGTTCAGTTTTTCCCAGTCTTCGGTATTGCACAATAAGATGTGTCCTGACGGTTTATATGCGGTGGCAAGTGCGGCATAGATGCCAGTTTATGTCTCCATTCCTGTTGGCCGGAATATTTTCCGGATACCCCGCCTGCCGACGCTAACGTGGCTGACCCCACTATTGGCCGTCATGGCTTTCTATAAATCTGGCTACTTCAGCTTAAAGACAGCAAAGGCGCTGGTTCCCCTCCAGGCTTGCGGCAAAACAGAGCTTTCCAGACGATTTACATAGGCAACCAACTTGTGTAGCCAGCGCGTTTTCTGGCCGGGAGCGCGGTGCACTAATGTCCGCTCAACACCTAACCAGGAGAGAACCCGCATCGGTATGTACAAAAGATGAAAAAAATATCCTGCCTTTTTGAGCTCCCAGTCTAAGCCACACCCCATCTCTACAAGCATTTGGGTCGTGTAACGACGATAGTGACCGTAGAACACATCGTAGTTCGACCATAGTTCCTTCGCAGCTGGAACCGCAATGACGACCACCGAGAGTTTCGGGAAGCTAGATTCAAGCGTCTTGAGGAAAGTGGCGGGATCGGGCAGGTGCTCAATAACATCCAAAAGTAGCAAACCGGTGACCCGCTCTCGTTCCACCAAGGGCAGTTGTATCGCGTCGATTCCGGATGATATGAAGGGCTCCACCCCTTCCAGTGGCCGCACATCTGCCAGTTCCACGCCATACACATCGATACCAGCATTACGCAACGCTTTTACTTCAATACCCCTACCACAGCCTACTTCGAGAAAGACGTCGCCAAACCTGTTCTCGCCGCGCACGATACGTAACACCTGCGCGCCCCTAGCGATAGTCCACCAGTGGTTGTCGATACCAGGCGGGTAGCAAGTATCGTATTGGTCGTCGGTATATATGGTGCTCATGCTGAAGTATTCCTTACCCCTACACCGATGGGCCGGCGTTTCTTCGCCCACTTTCAGCATCCGGTGCATGTTTGCTGATTTTCTCTATTTGGTAGGTGGGCCGGTTTTTCACTTCCATGTAGGTCTTACCGATGTATTCGCCTGCAACACCAATTGCCAACAACTGCAAACCGCCTAAGAGATAAATCGGCACCACCGTAGATGCCCATCCGGGAAGCCCCGGGTTATTGCCGGTTAGAGCCGCGTGTAGAGCCCAGAGACCCAATACTGTTGAAGTAACAAACACAAATAGACCCAGGACTGAGATAAATCGCAACGGGGCAATAGAAAACGAAGTGATGCCCTGGGCCGACAGGGCCAGCATAGCTCTCAAACCATACTTAGTTTCCCCTGCCAACCTGGGACCCCGCTTGTAATGTACCAACGAAGTCTGCAAACCCAACAAAGGTACGATTCCGCGCAGATACAGGTTCTTCTCGCGGTACTGTCCCAGCATGTCGACGGCTCTTCTACTCATGAGCCGGAAGTCAGCGTGATTCGGTACTGCCTCCATGCCAAAGCGAGCCGACAACCAGTAATGTAATGCGGCGCTCCGACGCTTGAACTTGCCGTCAGTCTGTCTGTCTTTACGCACACCCAGAACGACCTCACTGCCCTCCTGGTACTTTTCCAGCATGGCATCGATTGCGTTGATGTCATCTTGTAAATCCGCATCAATCGAAATGATGGCATCGCCTTCTGCTTGCAACAGGCCAGCATATAGAGCGTACTGATGACCGCAATTTCTCGTCAATTTGATCCCAATAAAGAACTCACTGTTATCAACAAGATCGGAAATATAAGCCCAGGTGTTGTCTGTGCTGCCATCGTCGACAAGGTAAATTCTTGAAGCCTGTTCGATGATGCCGCGATCAATGAGCGCCTCCACCTTTGCCTTGAGCTCACTAGCCGTAGTGGGCAGGGTTAAGCCCTCATTAAGACAGGGCACTACTATGGCCAGCACGAGTTTTTGACCGGATGCCATGGACGTCACCTTTTAAGTTCTTTGTACAACTATGCCATACCTAGGCCCTGCTGCATGCTTTCGTCCCGCCAGGGCGATTACCTCAATGCTGCTATTACCGAACCATCGGACATTAAAGCCACTGACCGACACTCCAAATTCTCACTTCTTTCAGTAGATACTAGCTGTGCTATCAGTATATGTTGACCCAACGTCAAATTGAAACATTTGCAACGCGGCGCTTCAACACCAAGCCGCAGGATTTGTAGTCAATCCCAAACTCTCCCTCCGAAAATTACCAGGAATGTGATCTTGGTTCCAGATTTTGGGTGGCCGGGGCTACAGGCAGGGCCGTCGACCATACTCTAGGCGTTTCAAGGTGTTGCTAGGGGCTTGATAGATGGGCAGTAATAATCGATGAAGATGATACTATTAGCATTACTATGAGCTAACCCTGTTAGCCCTACCCTTGTTATCCTCGTTGCAACTCTAAATAAACGTATTGCAGCTTAATGGAACCTGATACATGCCAACCTTAGATGAAAAGACCATCCAAGATTTCGATAACCAATGGACTCGCTACGATGATAACGATGGCTGGTATGCCTCCTTAGATCTTTTTTCTGACATCGTGTCTCCCTTACTACATACCGATGATTTTACAGGGAAAAGCGTCGTCGACATCGGCAGTGGTACTGGACGCATAGTGGGTATGTTGCTCGAGTCAGGCGCATCCCACGTTTATGCAGTCGAGCCCGCCCCAGGCGCTTTCGAAAAATTGAAGAACAACGTTGGTTCAATGGAGCGAGGAGAAGACGTTACTTTTCTGAATAAGCGCGGAGATGACTGGACAATCAACGAACCAGCTGACTTCGTCATTTCTATTGGGGTAATAGAATTTATCAGTGAGCCCAGTGCAACAGTTAAGCGATGTTACGATGCCTTAAAACCTGGTGGCGAAATATTTTTCTGGCTTTGCAGCTATGAAGGTAATGAACTATATCTAGGGCTCGTCCAACCCTTAAGAAAGGTCACAACCTACTTACCTCATTTCGTCTTGATATTGATTGTTCAATTGCTTTACGGGGCGATGTGCATCTACCGCTTGGCTTGCAAGTTCCTTCCACTGCCTTTGAAACAGTATATTGATAAAATTTGGTGGCCCATGTCCTCCGACAAGCGACGTTTGGTGATTTACGATCAGCTGAATCCGACTTATTTGAAGTATTACAGAAAGCATGAGGCAATTGCCCTTCTGGAAGCGGCAGGATTCCAGGATATCGAAATTCACCATCGGCATAGCTATAGCTGGAGCGTCAAAGGAAAGAAAAGCTAAGTTTCCTGTTTCCGTTGTACAGACCAAGCCCGACACTTACTAAATCAGTGACGACCATTGACGTTTTTCAACCTCAGATCATGTCTCGCTTCGAGCAGTTTGACGCCGCCACGATGGCACCGGGAGCTCCACAGGTGTGAACCCCCTCACAGTGTGGGCCAACTAATTTGAGCAATGCGCCCATTTCGCTTACAACTGGGCAGGTTACCTCCCATACGAGCAATTTTTGGTGCTTCTTGGAGGCGCGGGGGCTACCTGTACAATTTAGCCAATATTTTCTATACTATGTTGGTATAGTTGCCTCCAAAACCCCTGAAAAATAAGGGTTATTACAAAAAGGAAGCAAACGAGAATAGGTCACTCAGCATGCTCAACTCAGGTCAACAACCATGAGCCATCAGGTTATCTTGATCAACCCGCCCCAGGTGTTCACCAAGAACCAGGTGGCCAGTGGTATCACCCCACCGCTGGGTATCGCCTATCTAGCGGCCATTTTGGAGCAAAACGACCTATCCGTAGATATCATCGATGCGGTCGGGCTGGAGCCCGGCACCATCAATGCGTTTGAGAAAGAGACCTTCGTACGCGGATTGAGTTTTGAGGACATCGTGGCGCGGCTCGACGATGAGGTAAAAATCGTTGGAATCTCCAATTTATTCTCTTTTGCCTACCCTGTGGTACAAGAACTGTGCCGGCAAATCAGGGCGTTCAATAGTGATATACAAATCGTTTTGGGTGGCCCACATCCCAGTGCGCTTTACGCTGAAATTCTGGATGAAGACCGCGACCTCGTCGACTTTGTAGTACTGGGCGAAGGGGAAAACCCCTTTCTTTACCTGTGTCAGAAGCTACTGCAGGACAACGTGCTGGTGCAGAGTAATATTGGTGGCGATATCAGCAACCTCGCCTACCTGGATGAAAATGGCACCTGTGTGATGGGTACCGAGAAACTGGTACGCAATACTAAACTGAACAGCGACACTATTCCGTTCCCCTCTCGCCATCTGCTACCAATGGAAGAGTACATCAAGGCTCAGGAGTCCCATGGCTACTCCAATGGCCGTTGGACCTCCATGATCAGTTCCCGTGGCTGCCCCTATGGCTGCACTTTTTGTGCCTCTCGAAAAACTCGCTGGGTGTCTCGCAGCGCAACCGACGTAGTGGATGAAATAGAACACTGCATTGAAAAATGGAATATTCGCGAATTCCATTTTGAAGATGACAATATGACCATCAACGTCAAACGGCTGATTCAAATATGCGATGAAATCAAACACCGGAAACTGGATATTAGCTGGCAAACCCCCAATGGAATTCGAGCCAGCCGTATCGACGAAGAAATGCTTCGGGCAATGAAGGAAAGTGGCTGTGAGCACGTTACGCTTGCACCGGAAAGCGGTTCTCCTAGAGTCCTGACTGATATTATACAAAAGGGTAAAGATTTCGACCTGGATCACCTCAGGGACTGTGGCGCTACCGCCCACAAACTCGGGTTGAAAGTAGCTGCGTACTTTGTGCTCGGGCTGCCCGGTGAAACCCGCGAAGACATGGAAATGACCATCAAGTATGCTCGAGAATTAGCAAAAGTTGGCGTCGACGAAGTGAACTTTGGCCTGTTTATACCGCTTCCGGGCACTCCACTATGGGAGCCCAGCAAACACAAAATCAAAGACCTGGATTGGTTAGATCTACTCACGGTGGGCGACCTTGCCAAAGCCGTATCCTTCAACGACGAAGTTGGGAGCAAAGAGTTAGATTGGGTGCGGAAAAAAGCGTATATGAGTTTTCTCCTCACGCGTATTGTTTACCATCCAGTGCAGTTCGCTGGCACAATCTTTAACGTGTTACGTGGCATCGAAAAAACAAAGACAGAACGGGTACTAAAAACCATCTACGCCCGCTACAAAAAAGATACCAAGAATGGCATCAATAAATTGGTATTCGATAACCGCACGTTTTACGCCTACCGTCATATGTATCGCAAGATTTTCCGGTTAATATTCCGCTAGGTTCTTTTCCCCACCAAGTGTGAGTCTGCCATCACTCCTGCATATCAATTCAGATGCATGATAAGTGTTACAGGCCATCGGCGCTGACATTATTTTTATCCGCTGCTGTACGCTTTGTATGGTCATAGTGGCCGGACTGACCTGAACCGTATCGACAAGTCACTGTGACTTTAATACCCAATTTCAAAGAATTAAACCCCTATAAAGAATAGTGTAGTGTCACTCCTTGGCCGTAGCTCTATTACCCTAAAGAGCAGTCCACGATTTTTAGCTCATCATTCTAGATGAGTAACTATTCCTTGATTTTGCACTTCCTATTTGTGATCGGAAGCACTGCTTTAATTCCTCTCGAACTGGCTTTTGGCCTGGTTGAAAATCTGCGGCCGTCCGCCGTTCTAGAAAGTAACTGCGAATGCATTATTGCCGAACACGATTTTCAGTTCACTCTGGACGTCAGCGGGTTAGCGATCTACTCTTATATAGCGGTCGCTCCATAATAATAAATTCGGGAGAGTTCATGTGAAAAATACTTGGTATCTTTTTCTGCCAGCTACGCTTGGTCTTACCGGGCTTTCATTTTCCTTACCCACCCAGGCAGAAAACCTTGTCCTTGAAGAAGTTGTAGTCACCGCCAGAAAGCGTGCGGAATCACTACAGGAAGTCCCCGTTGCAGTAACAGCATTTTCTACCGAGACAATGGAATCGCTTGGCATTAAAAATATGCATGATATTGACGGCCTTGTCCCGGGACTGAACCTGGGCGCCGGCAACGGTGTAAAGGGTGATGGCAATGCCTATATACGCGGTGTTGGCCAACGCGAAACCCGCGTCACCCTTGATTCCGGGGTAGGTATCTATCTCGATGAGGTGTATATCGCTCGCGCTTCAGGCGCGTTACTCGATGCGGTCGAAACGGAAAGCATTCAGGTTCTGCGAGGACCACAAGGCACATTGTTTGGTAAAAACACCACGGGGGGCGCCATCTTGTATACGTCTATCAAGCCCTCGGCTGAATTTGGCGGCACGGCAAAGGGCACCTATGGCAACCTTGACCGTAAAGACGCCTCTCTCGCCATCGACATTCCACTGATTGAAGACACTCTGCTATCGCGCCTGTCCCTAGCGACGGTTAACCGTGATGGCTACATCGAAAATAATCTCGACGGCACCCAATACACAGATGAGGACAGGAATATCATCGTCGGTCAGTTACGTTGGCTGCCCACCGACTCACTTATAGTGGATTTGAATTTAAATCACACAAAAGTCGACCAAAAACCCATCGGTCAAAAATGTCTATGGTTGGGCGATGAATTAACGGCTGCCGGCTTCCCCAATCCGGGCACACTGGAGGGCATTTACAATGCTCTCTCTCCAGTTTCTGTAGAGGAATATTGTAATCGCAGCGGGGAAGACCTTCCCATTGACAAATTTCAGAGCGAGCAGAACTCCAGGTCCAAGATTTTTTACCAGGGGGTTTACAAAGTTGAAACGTCTATGGCCGCCGCCGCCCTCAGTTGGGAAGTGAACGACCACCTGCAATTTAAGAGCATAACCGCCTACCGTAATACAGAGCAGACAGCCGATGAAGACCTCGACGGTATGGCCGCTGTCATCATAGGGCGACTTTCACCGGAGAATAACGACACTGACCAGTATACGCAGGAATTTCAGTTTATTGGCGATGCCCTTGATGACCGTCTCCGTTACACCCTCGGACTGTATGGATTCTACGAGGAAACTAACGATGATTGGTTGCAGGACTTTGCCGGCTATATTGAGACAACAACGGCGACCAACAGCATTTTGCTCGCGCGTTCAAACTTGACCGAGCGTGAAACAGAAAACGTTGCCTACGCAGGATTTGGTCAATTTGACTATAACCTAAGCGACAACCTTATAATGACGGCTGGAGTGCGATATACCTGGGAAGAACGTAAAACAAAATATCGCGAGTCAAAGATTTATTTACCCAGTATTGGCCAGGGAGACTATCTTGGCGAGCTTGACACCATCTATGCAGCCAATGTGCTGCACCCCTTCTCGAAGCCCGGCGGCACCTCAGTAACAACCTGGCAATACGGGTTTGATCCGGATGGGCCCGGCGGTGAGCCATTTGAAGTTGGCGCTTTCGGTGAACTAAAAGACGATCGCAATGATGAAGACTGGAGCCCCATGGCTAGCATCAAATACATCGCCACAGATTCAGTGCTAGACACATTGCATATGGACGATGCAATGACCTATCTCACCTATAGCTCAGGCTTTCGCTCCGGCGGCGTAGCAGTTGGAAATGGAGATTTCGACAGTGACGGGATCATTGATCTGGAAAACTTCAAGCCTGAGTTTGTCGACATGCTGGAATGGGGCTTTAAAATTGACGCCTTCGATAGAAGACTGCGCACTAACGTCGCCATTTTCTACCAGCAATATAAGGATATCCAACTGACAACAACTCGGCCCGATCCCACGTTCGGTATTCCGCTACCCTCCATTGAAAACGCCGGAAAGGCAGAAATGAAGGGTGTGGAAATTGAGTACACTTTCCTGCCAACGGATAATCTGCGCTTCATGGGTAGCATTGCCTATCTGGATGCGGAATTTAAGGAATACCTCTCGGAAATTCCAGATCCCAACGGCGGCGGCCAAATTATGATCGATAGGTCAGATGAGCCGATGCCCCGAGCACCGAAGTGGACTGCCTATATTGCTGTTGACTACAATATCAACACCAATGCAATGGGTACCATCACACCAACCTTTCTAGTCCGTTACATTGATGAAATCTATGGTGGGTTCGATCGGCCCAGTTTTTATGTATCCGACGAAGTAAGCATTCCAGCGGAAACATTCTACGAAACGCGTCTCATCTGGAGTCTTCCGGATGAGCGCACCACTATCACCGCTTGGGTTAAAAATCTGACTGACATCGATAATCACGAGCAGGGAGGCGTGCCCACAGTGGGCGTGGCCCGCACCACCACCCAGGGCTATGCGCCTCCACGAACTTACGGTATTGACCTGAGATATCGATTCGGCGGTGGGTAACCAACGCGAATGCGGTCCCGCTATTACGTCACCTGTATGTCGCAGAGCGCCTTCCTGCTGCTCCGTCGGCTCAGGCACCCACCCATGTACCGTGAAAGCCTGCGGGTATTCGCAGGGGTAACTTCGCCCGCGCCAGCGGACCCAGCTCAATATCCTGAGCGTTAAAAATCATCAGCTGGCTCAATGCTGTTACCTGATCGTAGGCCAGTATAAGAATATATCCGTCGCCTTCAGCTGCAGTATCTGAACGCGGCGCAAATATCGGTTCACCCAGCAGGTACTGATCTTCACCCCAGAGTTTACGGCTCCCAGTCTTTAGGTCGTAATGAATCAAGCGATTGAACATTAATTGTTCATCATGACCTCCCACCAAATAGGCGTGACGATGAGAGCGCGTCATATAGCGGTCATCGGTACGCGGAAATTCACAGGGCAGGTCATCCAGCATCTCTTCTCCAACGGCGTTAGTGCTACCACTCACATCAATAGTCCAGCGGCGCAACGTAGGCGTCAGCCCCTCGTCTGCACTCGCCATGGATCCATCGAGCTTAGGCGCAAACCGGGACGCATTGGAGGCACAAACATCAACTTTTATCACACCCTCTTCGTCCCAGGCATTGACCATGTGAAAGCTCCAACGCGGATCCATACTGTGCCATTGCACGTCGGCAGCAGTGCCATTGCGGGGCATCACGCCTAAATGCGCTCCGCGCTCGGGCTCCCAGGCCATCGGTATACCCCCAGTCATGGCCCGCTCCAGATTGAATACCAGAGGATATACCGGAAACACGACATACTTTTCGGTCACGAAGAAGTCGTGGGCAAAGGAAGGGAATGGCGCTTCCACCATTTCATTCTTGATCAGGTTGCCCTCTCTGTCGGCGACATTCATGCGTAAAAATTCGCTGAAAGGCCCTTTTGCCTGATTGCCGAAAAACACCATTTCCCCTGTGCCATGATCAAGTTTGGGGTGGGCAGTGATGGGCCCGTCGATCTTGCCGTGGTAATCAAAATTGCCGATGGTGGCCAGTGTCTCCGGCTCCAGCTCAACAGCAATAGTGCCCTCCATCAGTGCCATGAGACGATTGCCGTGCCATACCACATGGGTATTGGCTGTATTGTAGTGTTCTTCGGCGACCGACGGATCCGCCGTCATGGGGTTACCCAGCACACCAAACAGCGATTTACCTGCTGCGCGTTCCAGTTCATATTTTTCGGTGCGCACCCAGCGATTCTTCCAGGACACTCGTCCATCACTGAATTCGAAACGCTGAATCATGCCGTCACCGTGGAACCAGTGATACTCCTCTCCTTCTCTAGGAGGATGGAGTGGGTCGGGGCCATTGCGAAAATAGACACCTTGCAAATCTGCAGGCAGTTCGCCCTCGACAATCAGATCGGGTGCGTCGCATTCGATGCCTGAGGGTGCTGTTGGGCCGCTCAAGAATGGATTGTCCGGAAATGAGTGTGTCATGAACTAACCCCTGTTTTAGATTGATCAACACCTTGCTCTGTAGTGCGGAATAAATCAAGATTCTCTGCATGAGAAATATTGCCTGTACAGCTGAGGCATTGGAGGGCAATGACGTTAACCTGCACATTTTTGTTCCCGTCTCAAACCGTCCGCTAACTTAGTTTGATCTCTTTTCTTTTTTAAGATTCGCTACCGGCCTTTGAGATCGCAAAAAGCCGCTTCGCATCTCGACCCTGAATCAAATTTCAGGTGGCTATCTTTGCGGTAATTTAACTAAAACTTCAACAGGATCTGCCAGAGAATATCAGGGTTTAGCGGAGAGAAAATCCGCGGCGCGAGCGCGCTGAAAAGTGACGCAGGTAGAGTCTTCGGGAATCTCGGATAGCGGCAGCGGAACGGCAACATCCTGCGGTGTGATGTTGACGGTGTCAGCCAGTGGTCTTAATGCTTCGAGATCGAAGTTGTAGAGCTTAGCGGCATTTTCACCAAGCATCATGCGCACTTCCTTCTCATCGATATCCGCAAATGCGAAGCGCATATTTTCTCTCGAATAGGGGTAGCATCCTTCGTAGTGCGGATAATCATTACCCCAAAGCACTTTTTCAACACCCACCTTGTCCCTACCTTTAACATCCGCTACCGAGGGAAAGCTGGCGCCGTACCAGCAGTTTCGTTTCGCGTAAAAACTGGGTGGTTCTTTTAACGCCGGATCTTTTGAAGTATCGATCTCACCTATGTAGCCCGCTTTCCAGGCCATGTACATTGCATCCATACCCTGCATCAGGCGCGGTGCCCAGGCACAGCCCGATTCCGTCAGAATGTAGCGCAATTTTGGGAAGCGCTCGAATACGCCGCCCATAATAAGATGCGTGTACCCGCGCTGGATAAAAAATGACATCTCCATCGCCCAAAGGGCTTTGGAGCCCTGTCCTTCACCATAGTGGGGTGAACCCTGCCCCGAGTGCTGATTGATCACCAGACCAGCGTCCTGAATCGCCGCCCACAGGCGATCATAATCCGGATGATTTAGGGCATTCAGGTGTACATCCGATGGTGAGGGGAGCGGCAGCAATACACCGCCGCGTAAATGGTTTTTTGCGATCCACTCAACATCTTCGATGGCGTCCTCAATATTGTTGAGATGGATCAAACCGATTCCAGCACGACGCTCAGGTTGTTCCGCACAGAATTCGGCCAGCCAGCGATTGTGCGCGCGCATTCCGGCCAATTGATGTTCGTACTGTTTCGGCGATGGCGGGGCTGAGATATGAAAAGGGGCGTCGTAGAATGGGGGCACGGTGTTAGGAAAAATTACCTCACCCACCACACCGTCACCGAGCAGATCGGACAGACGCTCCTTGGAGTCCCAGTTCTTGTTCTTCTTGGTACCGACGTGTTTTTTGGCAGGATTTTTGTAGCTGCCCCGCCACGCGTCAAAGTCCTCTCGGTACTTGGGATCCAGGTAGTCGCGATAGGCCTCTATCGATGCGCCCGCATGGGTATCGGCTGTGATCACAATGTAAGGGTCATTGCTCATAGGCGGTGGCCGCGCTAAGCGGATTCAGCGTAGAACTGCTGATAGTATTTTCGGATTTGGTGAATAGGGCCGTCACCATCACACAGCACCGGATTCTCATGGAATTTTTTGTGCTCCCATATAGGAACATCCTGACCGTGTTGTCGAGTCACCTCACCAATAAACGCATCGGCAAGTCTCTGCGTGGCTTTGATATTGTCATCCATAATTTTGAAACTGAAGCGCATGACCGTCTCGTGGTAATCGGCATCTACTGGTGTTCCTGTAACGATAATCAGCGTCTCACCAATACCCTGGAAACGTGTGATTCCCACGCTGCCGCCGTGAGACTCAATATCCACACTGCCTTGGACTTCACCTTTTCCGGTGGTAAAAGTCAGTCCCTGAAACGCGCGCATTATGTGTCCGTCAAAGGTAAAGGTTTTTTCGGGGATATCCGGTGTTCCATGAACAAAATGAAAGTGTGGAGAATCGACAACATTTTCTGCCATTTCCTGCGGGTGACTGCGCACTCTCGCCGTGTGATAAATCGGCTCCATCCAACCGTCGCTGCACCAGTCGGCCACTTCGGGAACTTCCCACTTAGGCACCTCGCCGTGGGGATGATGCCACATGAACACAATGCCGTTCTTTTCACAGGTGGGATAGGTATTGAGTTGCGCTTTGGCGGGGATGCGCTTTGCGTACGGGACCTCAACACATTGACCACTACCATCAAACTTCCAATGGTGAAACGGGCAGCGTATGTCGTCCCCTTCGACTGTGCCGCCATGACCAAGATGTGCCCCCAGGTGTGGACAATAAGGATCGATGACATGCGCCTGGCCATCCTCGCCGCGATACACGACAAACTCCTTACCCAGGTATTGCACCGTCTTCACTTCACCGGCGGCCAAATCTTTGGATTCGGACATTCGGAACCAACCGAAAGGCATGGGAAGAGGAATCCGCTCACTCATACAAAATAGCCTCGCACCCTGAGAAACTAACTCCACCGATGATCGAATGACACCGGTATACTAGGGACAAAGTATAGCCCAAGTGCCCAGCACTGACTATCTTTATAAGGCGGGTGCCTGATGATAATATGACGCCCTCGCGGCTCAGCCAACACTGCGCACAGCACGCTACTTTTTAAGGACTCAGTTAATGGAAAAACCCTGGTTGATGGGCATTGATCTTGGTGGCAGTGGCGCACGTTGCATACTGGTAAACCAATCTTCAAAGACGATGATCAGCGCGAGCGGCAGTTGGCAGTTCTCTTGTGCTCCGGGCACCTTCGGCACCGGTTTTGATATCGACCTTGATGAGGTTTGGGCGGTGACGGGAAAGGCCTGTCGTGACGCACTGCTGCAGGCAGATATCGATCCTTCCAGCGTAGCGGCAATGGCCGTATCGGCGATGCGGTTCAGCACAGTTCTGCTGGATGAAACCGGTTCCAGCTTGCTGGCTGTTCCCAATCTGGATGCCCGTGCCGCGGGAGAATATTTTGAAATCGCCGGTAAGTTGGGTCCACAACTTCTGCAAGAAACCGGCACGTGGCCCTTACCACTGCACGCCGCATCACGTCTTCTATACCTGAAAAATCAACAGCCGGACACCTACGCCCGAGTCCGTACCCTCTTTGGCATGGGGGAATGGCTTAACTATCGACTCAGTGGCGTACGCGCCATCGACGCCTCACTGGGAAGTGCCACCGGCCTGTTCAGTCTCACAGAAAGAGCGTGGTGCTGGTCATTGATCGATGCATTAGACCTGCCGCGGGAGATCTTTCCACCGGTGATCGACTCCGGCTGTCCCCTCGGCAAGTTAACAGCAGAGGCCGCCGCGCACCTGGGACTGCCCGCCGATGTCATGGTAGGCATGGGTGGCGCCGATACCCAGTGCAGCTTAGTGGGCAGTGGCGTGATAGAACCCCAAGAATGCGCAGTCGTGGCAGGCACTACTGCCCCGGTGCAGGTTGTGCTTGAGAAGCCGCTATTCGACACCCATGGAAAATCGCTGGGCAGCCATCATGTAGTGCCCGATCGCTGGGTGCTGGAAAGCAATGGTGGTGCCATGGGCGAATCCATAACGCTTATGGCCAGGATGCTGTTTCCTGATGCACCGGAGCCGGAGCTGAGGTTACTGGCCGAGGCTGCGCTATCTGAGGCGGGCGCCGCCGGCATGCTCTCCACCGTGGGCGCGGAAGTAATGAACATGCAATCCCCGACTTTTCCGGTGGGACACATCACCATGAGCCACCTCTACGGTGGCAGTAACATCGAGCCAAGACGTCATCTGGCACGCGCCCTTGTGGAGGGATGCAGTTGCGCGGTTCGCGCCAATCTCGATCAACTGGATTCAGTGCTGAAAAATAATGACCAACGGAGCACTAACCCCGCTACCGTCGCCTTATGTGGCGGCATGTCACGCAGCGATGTTTTTCCGCAGCTGCTGGCGGATATCACAGCACGCAAGATTGCTGTGCCGCAGACCTATCAAACGTCTGCACTGGGTGCCGCCATCTGCGCTGGAGTGGCAACGGGTGCTTACCCGAACTTTGCTTCTGCCTGCACAGACCTCTGCAATCAGCGCAACCATTTCAGCGCACAGTCAGAACACGCCGACGTCAATCAACAACTCTACGACACCTGGTCTCGTTTTCGTAAGCAGGCGGAAACCACAACCGCTCCGATTGCTGTCGATCATCTGTTGCCGAGGGTGTTGATAGAACATCCCCAGAGACACGCGACAGGCCCTGCACCCACAACCAGAGTGCAAGCCCTGGTTACAGCATCTTTTGATGAAGATTCTCTGGCCAACCTACGAGAAAAGGTGGACGTTGAATACGCCAGTTTTCGCGAGGTCAAGCGTCTGCTCACTGGCCCAAAACTGGTAGAGGCATTAAAAGGTAAGCAGATCTTCGTCACGGAAGTAGATGTGCTGGACGCCAGTGCATTAAGCCAGTTGCCGGATTTGCGCGTGGTTGCTGCCTGTCGCGGCAACGCGGTGAATGTCGATGTGGAGGCCTGCACCGCCTTTGGCATCCCTGTGCTGTTCGCGCCTGGTCGCAACGCGGTGGCTGTGGCGGATCTTGCGGTAGCCTTCATGATCAGTCTCGCACGCAAATTACCCGCAGCGACACAGTTCCTGCGGAAGGAAGAATGCACGGCCGGGAATATGGGTAAAATGGGCCAGGCCTTCAATCAGTTGCAGGGCCGTGAACTATGGCGCAAAACCATCGGTCTGGTGGGGCTCGGGGCAGTGGGCCGCTCCGTTGCTCAACGTCTAGGAGGTTTCGACGTCGAGATTTTGGTGGCCGATCCGTTTGTCACCCCCGAGCAGTCGGCGCTGGCCGGATGTCGCCTCACGGATCTCGACACATTATTGCGTTGCAGTGATTTCGTCAGCCTGCACGCCGCCGTAACCCCCGAAACTACTGGCATGATCGGCGTAAAAGAGCTGGCCAAAATGAAACCCGACGCCTTCTTCATTAATACCGCGCGCGCTGCTTTGGTGGACGAGCAGGCGCTGGTCGACGCCCTTGAGCAGGGCAACATCGCTGGCGCCGCCCTGGATACCTTCGCAGTGGAACCGCCCGGCTTTGATCACCCCTTGGTACAACACCCCGAGGTCATCTCCACGCCACACTCCGCCGGAAATACGGTAGAAGTGGCGAACCACCAGGGTGAAAGTATTTCTGGCGCATTACTGCAACTGATACAAGGTGAGCCTCCCAGCTGCGTGCTGAATCCTGAAACGCTGACCAGCTTCGATTGGCACAGTCCAAAACCACAGCCCAGCGACACAGAGCTGGCCCACCTCAACAGCAAAAGTGGTCCGGCAGTAACCGATCTGGAGCGCGATGCGAAGGCAGCAAAACCGAAGCAGCAACAACCAGCGACCCTCGCAGCGGCCACTGCCCCGCTTCCCATCATCGAAAAAATGCGAGCGATCCTGGAAAAATTCTGTGCCGGGATGGCGGCGGACAGTGTTCTTAACGAGTTCAGCACGAATCAGGATGTGACGCTCCACTTCACCGCCGAGGACATGGGCCTGGAATTTTATCTCGCCCTGAAGCAGGGTCAGGTGATCAGCGCCCTGGGCGCACCGGCCGATGGCGCAGAAGTGCAGTTGCAGATGCGTGGCAAAATCATCGACGGGATGTTCACGGGTACAGTGGATACCATGGAGTGTGCCATGAACGGCGAAATCTCTTTTATGGGCGACGCGGCTAAAGCAATGACACTACAAGAAATCAATGAAGACATGGAGCGCATCTATATTGCCGCACGAGCCGAGGTGGGCGACCCCTTTGCATGATCTTCTCGCGGGCACCTGAACTGTGAATATCCCCAGTAGGAACCGAGTCCAATGAGCGTACAACGACTTTCCCACATAGGAATTTGCGTCTCTGACCTGGAACGGTCCGTGCGCTTTTATCGCGATACCCTGGGTTTTGAAGAGCTTTCGCGGCTAGACGTTCGGGGAGAGGATTCGGAGCGATTATTAGACATCGAAGGCGGTGAACTTCAAGCCGTGTATTTGCAGCGTGACGGTACACGTATCGAACTGCTTTTTTACCCGGTGGCAGGCCACGAGCCTATACAGAAACCCCAGCCCATGAACCGACTGGGCTTTACGCATCTCTCATTACGAGTGGCCGATCTGGCCTCCGTAGTAGAGGCTGTCGAGTCAGTCGGCGGATCAAGCCTGAGCCATACACTTATCAACAAACCAGAGTGGGGAACCGGGGCGATCTTTGTGACCGACCCTGACGGCCTTCGTATCGAACTATTAGAAACGCCCGGTGACCCCAGTGTCCTCCCGGGAGGCTAACGCGAATTTTTTGGAGCAGATTAAGTGCGATCAGTAGACGAGATTGAAGCAGAACTTATCGGCCCCGGTGGCGCCTTTGAGATTGGTGTCGATGATGTGCTGGGCGAGCAGGTCAAGGTCTTTGCAAATCGAAACCGTTCCCTGCGTGAACTCGTGGAAAACTCGATCAACCATGGCGATAGCGAGCACATTATTTGTGAAGGGCAGCGCATTACCTTTCGCGAACATCACGCGCGAGTAAGTGCTGTGGCGCATCAGCTACGACACACCTACGGCGTAAATCCAGGCGACCGTGTTGCTATCCTGGCAGACAACCACCCCCAGTGGATCATCACTTTCTGGGCCAGTGTCAGCATCGGTGCTATTTGCGTCGGACTCAATGGCTGGTGGAACAAGGATGAAATTGTTCACGCGCTGGAGGACGCCGAACCGCGCCTGCTGGTCGGCGATCGCAAACGCCTGGCTAGAATCGAGGGAGTCGATCTGCCGTTCCCGGTAATTTGCATCGAGGATGATTTTGGCGCTCTGGAGCAAGGCTGGAATGACATCGCGGGTCACGCACCTGTTCTGCCTGACTGCGAGATTGCCGAAGATGATCCGGCTCTCATCCTCTACACCAGCGGAACGACCGGTCGCGCTAAAGGCGCGCTGCTGAGCCACCGTTGCCTCATTACTTTTTTATCCTCCGCTATCTTCAGTGGCTTCCGCATGATGATGATGGAGGCAGAATCGGGTGATTCCCAAGATGGCAGCGCGCTGCCCAACTGCGGGCTGTTTTCCGCACCGCTGTTTCACCTCTCCGGCTTATTCACCGGCGTAGTAACCAGTCTCGCCGTTGGCATGAAGACAGTGTGGACTCTGGGCCGCTTCGAACCCGAAAAAATCCTCCAACTTATCGAGGCAGAACAGGTAACCACATGGCCCTCCCTGGGAAGTATGGCCGCTCGGGTACTGGGCCATACCGACTTCAATCGCTACGACGTATCCAGCGTCACTCGACTGGGCTCTGGCGGCGCACCCACAAGCCATGCGACACAGCAGCGCATGACCAGGGGCTTCGCTGGCACAGGTGGTCGGATGGCATTGGGATACGGCCTTACAGAATCTTCCGGTGTGGGCACCCACAATTGGGGCGAACTGCTCGAGGCGTATCCCAATTCGGTAGGCAGGGTCTTCCCTGCGATTGAGATCAGCATTCGGGATGACCACAACCAATTACTGCCAAATGGGGAACAGGGCGAGATATGCATTCACGGCAGTTGCGTCATGCTGGGTTACTGGCGCAACCCCAAGGCCACAGAAAAAGCCATTGCCCCCGGGCGCTGGCTCAGAACTGGCGATGTGGGACATTTCGAAGGGGAGTTTCTCTACATCAATTCACGGGCCCGGGATTTGATATTGCGCAATGCGGAGAACATCTACCCGGTGGAAATTGAACACTGCCTCGAATTACATCCTGAGATTATCGAAGCTGCCGTCATCGGCGTACCCCACCCTGACTTAGGCCAAGAGGTAAAGGCGTTCATCGTAGTGGCGGAAAACTATTCATTGGACACAGACGCATTACATGCGTTTTGCATTGATCGCCTGGCGACATTCAAAATTCCGAGCCAGTGGGAGGCTCACTACCAGCCACTGCCACGCAATGCAGCCGGTAAAATCATGAAGAATGTACTCGCCGGTGAAGAGCAGGCTCAACTGTCCGAAGAATGAGATGAAGAGCAATGCCCTCCTTTCTTTCGTCTTGACCAGACGCTAATGCCACTAAAGTTTTAACAAAATAAACGATGCTTCCTCTCTCCGTATTTTCGTTTAGATTTTGCTGCGATTCTTTAATAGCCCCGCAAGTTCGCATAACGCTGCACATGGTAATGCTCATCCCCAAGCAATTGTTGTGCTACGCGAGCCCGCTTAAGATAAAACCCGATTTCTTCTTCATCGGTCATGCCGATGCCACCAAACATCTGTATCGCCTCGTCACCCACTAACCGATACGTCTCCGCTACCTGAACTTTGGCCAAACTCGCCAGCAACGAAAGATTATCGGCACCTTCATCAATCGCCTGCAAGGCTTTCAGAACAACGGATTTTGACAGTTCAATTTCGCAAAACATCCTCGCAGCCCGATGTTGTAACGCCTGAAAACTACCGATCAATTCGCCGAACTGTTCGCGCTGCTTCAGGTAGTCCAGGGTCCGATCAAATGCCGCTCGCAGCGAGCCAAGCATTTCGGCAGACAGGGCAATATTTCCCCGGTCCAGAATTCTGGTGAGAAGGCCGTAGCCACCGTGCAATTCGCCCAGTAAATTCGTAGCAGGGACCGCTACATCCTGCAGTTGAACCTCAGCCATATTACGGCTGTCGACCATCATCCGACGCGTCACCGAAACACCATGCTGAGCACGATTCACGATAAACAGGGAAATCCCCCGCTCGTCTGCATGATGGCCCTGCGTTCGCGCAACGACAATGAACTGGTCGGCGGCATGGCCGTCAATGACATGTACTTTTTTTCCACTAATTAGAAACGCGTTTTCGTGGGCCGCGGCAGAAGTAGCGATAACACTGGGGCTATGGTGCGGCCCCTCCTCCAAAGCGAGTGAGACCAGCAGGTCACCACTGGCGATGCGCGGCAGCAACGAGGATTTCTGTATTTCAGTACCGCCTAGCAGAATGGCGCTTGCCGAGAGCACCACACTGGAAATCAGTGGGCTGGCAGCAAGTGTTCTCCCGCTCGCCTCCAGAACTGCACCAAGCTCCATGAAGCCACAATCCAGACCGCCATACTCTTCCGGCAGAAACGCACTGGGCCAACCCATGGCGACGATATCCTGCCACAAAGGGCGACTGAAACCGTCGACATCGCGGTTGTCACGCAATGCGCGCAACGCACTCACCGGCGACCGCTTAAGGAAGAAATCCTCCGCTGTAGATTTGAGTAGATGCTGCTCTTCGGTTAATACCAGTGGCATGCCGCTGTTCCTTGATTCCGTATTTATAGCCGTTGCGAGTCGCTCAGGAGTTCATAGGTAATCCGAGTACCCTTTTGGCAATAATATTTAGCTGAATCTCCGAAGTGCCGCCTTCAATAGAGTTCGCTTTACTGCGCAGCCAACTACGTGCAACACGACCCTCATCAAACACCTCGCCTTCCCAACCCAAACTATCCATACCACGAATTGCCAGATTAAGTTCCTGGCGTTCCTTGTTGGTCTCCGAGCCGTAGTACTTCAGCACAGACGACGCAGGGCCAGGATCTGCGCCCGCCTTCATCTCATCACCCACCCGCTGCATGGTCAGCGTGAAGGCTTGCTCCCGAATATGGAAGCGCGCTAGTTTTTGGCGCAACACCGCATCTGCGAGTTTACCGTCAACCTCCCCGAGCGTCTCCAGAGCAACTTGCTCGATGGGTTTTTTCTTCCCCGAGCCACTACGACCCATCGCGGCCGCCATATTGCGTTCGTGCTGCAGCAAATGCTTGGCAACAGTCCATCCCTTGTTAAGTTCGCTGACCAAATTTTCCTTCGGCACCTTTACGTCGTCAAAAAATGTCTGACAAAAAGGCGAAGCACCGCTAAGCAATTGGATGGGCGCCGTGCTGACACCCTCGGATGTCATATCGAACAACAGGAAACTAATACCATCACGTTTTGGCGCCTTCGGGTTGGTGCGAACCAGGCAAAATATCCAATCGGCCAGATCGGCGTAAGATGTCCAGATCTTCGAGCCATTGACCAGGTAGTGGTCGCCCTTATCCACCGCCGAGGTTTGCAGGCTGGCAAGGTCTGAACCGGCACCCGGCTCACTGTAACCCTGGCACCAGCGAATTTCCCCGCGAGCGATTTTCGGCAGGTGCTCACGTTTTTGGGCTTCATTGGCATACTTCATCATCGCCGGCGCAAGCATCATGATGCCAAAGCTGGTCAGGGGCGCGCGGCAGCCAAGTCGAGACATTTCCTGCTGTAACATCTTATTTTCGGAGCGGCTTAATCCCGCTCCACCATATTCTTTGGGCCACTGGGGAACCGTCCAGCCCTTCGCTGCCATGCGATCCAGCCACAGTTTCTGTTCATTGCTCTGGTAAGAAAACTTGCGTCCGCCCCAGCACACATCGTCGTCGCGAGTCATGGGCGTGCGCATACCCGCCGGGCAATTTTCCTCCAGCCAGGAACGGGTGTCTTCCCGGAATGGTTCGAGTTGTTCCATAGTATCCCCTCGTCAAGAATGATTGCCGCTCATGATACCCAAAAGTCAAATAGGGGGCAGACAATGGTTGCTCGAAAATTGTAGCTCAGATATTAAACTGTACCTTCAGGTGTGAGGGTCCGCGGAAGGCCACACCACGTATTTTGCTCGCCTCATCCGCGGAGGAATCAAACCGCAGATCCTGCAACCTATCCAATAGCGCATTCAAACCAATCGTCGCCTCTATAAGGCCAAAATCAGCACCGGCACAATAGTGCCGACCGTAACCAAATGCCAGGGATTTACCCTGGTCCCGATTGATATCGAATACCTCTGGCTGGGCAAAGGCCTTTTCATCACGATTCGCACAACCCAGCAAAATGAAGACGGGCGAGTCATCCGGTATGGTGACACCCCCTATTTCAATCTCTCTACTGGTCTGACGTGACGTAAACTGGACAGGGGATTCCCAGCGCAGGGATTCCCACAACAGGGGTTCCAGTTTACTGCGATCATTTGTTACCAGTTCCAGCAACGCCGAGTCGCTCAACAGTGTGTGCAGGACATTGCCGAGCAGGTGGTAGGTGGTATCCGCGCCACCGGTAATCAGCAGACGTAGGAAACTGATAATTTCAACGTCCGTCATCTTTTCGCCCATGACTTCCGCTTCGATCAACCGGCAGATAAGGTCACCGGTCGGGTTACTGCGCTTGTCCTTGACCACCGGCTCAAGGTACTCGGCCAAACAGGCGGACCCCCGCAAACCACGCTCAGGGTCAGTCGCCACATGGGTCAGGTCGATCCCCCAACGGTGGAAGTCGCCAGCATCTTCCTCCGGTAAACCTAAAATTTGTACGAATACGGAAAGCGGATACAAAAAGGTAAAGTCCGGCACAAGATTAGCGCTGCCACTTTCGGCAAATTTGTCAATCAACCGGTCGGCGGTATTGCGGGCGTTTTGTTGGAAACCGGCTCCCAGCGCTCGTGGCCGAAGTGCAGGCGTAACCAGGTTCTTGTGTTTCAGATGCTCTTTGCCATTCATGCCAACGATAGTTTGTCCAAACACCATACCAATTCCCGGATAATCCGGACTATTGGATTTGCTTGAAAATGTCTCGTCGTCCAGCAAGGCCTCGGACACTAATTCGAAAGTCGATATGTAATAATTATTTGCGAACTTGCCGACCGGATTGTCTTCACGGAGCGCTTTGTAGATGTCGTAGGGATTTTCCACAGGATCAATTGGGCCGAGGGACATGAGTTCCTGGGGGGTCGAGGGCTGTGTGAATTGTGCCACTGGGCAACTCTCTCCTGTGCCTTATATACCGCGGGCAGCGGGGGTAACGCGGGCCACAATGGCAGATATAAATGGATTATTCAAGTCAGGTGCCTGAGATAAAACAAGAACAAAAACTTTGTCTGGGATGTGAAGATCTACCCTCAATCCGAGAGACTAAATGCGACTAGAGTGTCACCCGGTTGTGTGCGCATGTAAGCGTGTCCACCGGCGGCAATCACCACAAATTGTCGCCCACTATCGCGCCCTATATAAGTCATCGGCGTGGCCTGTCCACCAGCGGGCAAACGGTGTCGCCAGATCTGTCGACCATCGCGTGCATCATATGCCCGAATGTAGTTATCCATAGAAGCTCCGATAAACACCAAGCCACTGTCCGTTACCGCCGGACCCCCAGCGCTGGGAAACCCCATCTCAGGAAAAAAGGGAAACCATGACAGGCCCGGCACCATATCCCGAGGCGTCCCAAAAGGTACCTCCCAAACTTTTTCCCCCGACTCGAGACTCACCGCAAGCAGGGTACCCCAGGGCGGAGCCACACAGGGCACGCCAAAGGGTGAAAGCAAAACCTCATGTTTTACGACATAGGGCGTGCCCTCGTTAGGAGAGTAGCCCTGATATTCAAATTCCTGATCAACAGCCGGCTTCTGATCGCGCGGCACCAACTTATTGTGCGACACCACATAGTTCTGCGGCATGACCAGTAACTTATTATTGGGGTCGTAAGCCAACCCTCCCCAGTTTTGGCCCCCGGCCACTCCGGGGTATTGAATTGAATACTTGTTTAGCGATGGCGGCGTGAACATACCGTCATTGTCCGCTTCGGCGATCTTCTCCCGGCAGGCCCCGCGATCGTAGGGCGTGAAACCCCAGGCCTCATCCACGCTCAATCCATAGGGATGCAATGGCTGTGGAAAAGTCGGAAACGGCTGGGTTGGCGATGTGTATTCACCCGGTACCTTCGTCTGCGGTACCGGCCTCTCTTCTACCGGGTAGAGCGGTACGCCGGTGAGCCGATTAAGAATAAAGATGTGTCCCATTTTTGTCGCCTGCACGAGCGCGGGCACAGATTTTCTATTTAACTCAAGATCGATCAACACCGGCTGGGAGGCAATGTCGTAATCCCATAGATCGTGGTGCACTACCTGGAAATGCCACACCACCTCACCTGTTAGAGCATCCAGCGCCACCACAGAGTTGGCGTAGTAAGCACGATCAAACCCGTGTTGCCGACGGTGCCCGCCAACAAAATCCAGTCCCGGACTCCCGAACGGCAGAAACACCAAATTGCGTTCTGAATCTGCTGAAAAAATACTCCAGGCGTTGGGTGTACCCGTATGGTAATGCTGTTCAGCGGGGGCTCCATGCGCCTGAGGAGACCGCGTACCCGGTGGTACGGGATCAAACGCCCAGCGCAACTCCCCTGTGCGCACATCCCATGCGCGCACTACGCCTGGCGGCATATCGGCACGCTGGTTGTCCTTCACCATTGCGCCAGTCACCACCAGATCATTGATTACCAGGGGCGGCGAAGTCATGGCCATTTCATTGTCGCTCAGCACACCCATGCCAACAGTGAGATCGACAACACCCTGTTCACCAAAATCGGTACAGGCCTTGCCGGTCTTGGCGTCAATCGCCACCAAACGAGCATCCAAAGTACCCATGAAAACCCGCGTCTGACAGAACACGGGGGCTTGGCCACCGGGGCCCCCTGCATGTTCCGCCGGTGATTCATGCCAAAGTGCAACCCCTCTGCACTTGGTGGTACCGTCACTCCTTATCTTTGGCTTGCTGTCGAAGACCCACCGCTCTTCTCCGGTATCAGCATTCAACGCAAACGCGCGGCTCAGCCCAGAGCAAAAGTACAGTGTGTTGTTATCCAGTACCGGCGTCGCCAGGAACGACGTTGGTGGCACACCAGACTTTAAATTGGAGGAATCACCGGTATGGTATTCCCAGGCAACCTCCAATTGGTCGACATTTTCGCGAGTGATTTGGTTTAAGGGTGAATAGCGGGAGCCGCCTTCATCGGCGCCGTAGACCGGCCAGTCTCCAGTGCGGTTCTGAGCGGAGAGGTTAAACGCCGCGCAAAGACACGCGGCCACAGTGAGCGATTTTTTCATGAGTCTGCCTTTGTCTGCGACCGGCTACCCGGCGGTGATCTTAACCGCAATCTCATCCGGCTCTTTTGGCGCAACCAGCTCGGTGGTATCGAAAAGGCCTGACCCTTCGATGTCAGGGGCGCCTGTTGGGTCCAGGCGTGTCACTTTGGGTATCCCACCCTCTACGTGCCAGGCCGGGCCGCTGGAGTGGGAAGTCCAAATGTGATTGTTTGCATCCATATCCAGCTCTCGGGTGTATGTCACTTGGGTGGGCAGCGGATAGATGGTCCAGTTTTCGGTTTCGGGCTCGAAGCGAATGAGGGTGTCACTTTGCGTACCGGTGATCCAGACGTCATCAGTGTTCGGATCAATAAAAACTGCGTAAGGGACCTCACTACCTATCGGTTCGACCGGAATCTCGTAACGCTCTCGCCACGCCATGGCCTTTGTGTCGAAGCGATTGATGGTGCCCTCGGCGTAGCTTGGCACCCACAAATTTCCCTTGGAGTCGAAACGCAATCGTCGCGGCGTAACAAACGGAGTGGGTATGGATATCACCTCAAACGTCTCAGGGTCTATCCGACCAATATGACTCATATTCAACTGGCTGAACCAAATACTGCCATCGAGGGGACTGATATCAATGCCATAGGGCATAGGCATGGTCACACCATCCATCTCCGCCGAGCGCGCTTCCAGATCGAAAAGATCAGCGTGCTCAATGAAAAATGGGGTGAACCAGGTAATTAGTTGCGTCGACGTATCCGGAAAATCTAGCCGGATAAATGTTTGTTCGCGCGTTTTTGGATCAAACATGGCGACATGATTAGTCGCGGTAACGGTGTACCACAGACGTCCTTGCTGATCGAATCGCAGCGTATGAGGGTTGATGCCCTCTTCCAGGTCCACCATATCCCACGTTTCCGTATCAGGATTGAACCCCGCTAATTGATTCCCCGACGCCAAGGTTAACCAGATAACACCATCCGGGCCGGTTTGAAGCGAGTGCGGGGCGAGGTAGGTGTCCACGCCCTTGTTTTTGCCTTTGCCCATCTTCCAGTAGACGCCTCCGGGCTTATGGTCGCCCCGGGGAATCAGGTAACTTGTGCGATCACCGTCTGGATTTTTGTCAAATCGGATCACATGAAGGGTGTCCATCGGACCATCCACAGTCCAGATTGAACCATCCGGATGATAGACCATAAGATCATGCTGCCCTGAGGTTGGGCCGCCCAAATCCCACTCCTCAATTACCGCCCGGCGCGCTTCGAATGATGGCACCGGCAACGGCCCATTGTCGCTGTCATAAGCGGGCAATTTTTTCAATACATTGGCATCATCGTAAGCGGCCATCATGTGGTCTGGCAGTACTTTCCGCAAACTGTTGGTAATGATAGCGCTGCGACGACCCATGTCATGAATAATGTCCAGCCACTGCTGCCGTGTGTATTGATGGCGAGACGTCAATGGCGAACCCTGCTGATGACAGTAGGTACACTGCATCTTAAATTCCAGCAAGTGGTCACGGTCCTCGAACTCCTCAAGCACCAGGTTCATCCAGTAGTTGCTGGGAAGTTGTTGAACCATTTCTGCCGGATCATCGATCCTCATCATATCCACGGCAAGCCGCTGTCCGTCTTTTTTGGGTGCCTGGTCCTTGAGCACTACATCCTTCCAGCCTACCCGGCGCACCCGGATGATGTATCCCTCTTTCCACGGTAAATCGGGAGAAAGAAACCGTCCCGCCTCGTCGGCAAACACACTCAGCGAA
>TARA_R110002072_G_scaffold89232_8_pt1 | contig 37220 bp, 33 predicted proteins | sample TARA_R110002072 | Tara Oceans TARA_R110002072 (sample SAMEA4397118) | marine metagenome | biome: Polar Biome; feature: [SRF] surface water layer (ENVO:00010504); material: water (ENVO:00002006), including particulate matter (ENVO:01000060) such as... | depth 5 m
CGGACCCCTCGAAAAGCGATCAGCTTTTAGACGCCATCAGAAACTATGGTTGCGCGTGCCGTTGCTGCCGACTCAGTTAATGATTGCACTAGCGCTGCAGGAAGAAATGGTTGTTAGGACGAAGGGTGGAAAACAACTTGAGCAATTTAATCATCTTCGTGTATTGCTCGCTGAAGACAACATGATCAACCAAAAAGTTGCCCAGCAGATGTTAAAGAAACTTGGCTGTGTGGCGGATGTTGCCCAGAACGGTCGTGAAACTGTTTACATGCAGAGTGAAGAGGAATACGACCTTATTTTTATGGATATTCAAATGCCTGAAGTGGATGGGCTCGAAGCAACCCGCTTGATCCGCACGAACGACGATATCAACCAGCCCTACATAGTCGCCATGACGGCAAATGTTATGCAGGAAGATCGTGATATATGCCGTGCAGCGGGCATGAATGACTTTGTCGCTAAGCCCGTTCGCCTGGAGGAAGTGTCAAATGCTCTGCGGCGTGCGTCAAATAAAATTAATACGGGCTAAACGAATATTACCTCTAAGGGAATAGCTTTCCCCTGTGTTCTGGATACCATTGGGCAGTCGTCAGGAGATCCGAACATGAAACAAACCTACCTTATATTCGCAATCGTCGGCACAATTGTGCCCTATGTTTTTTTTGGAAAGTTCTTTCTAGCGGAAGGGATTAATCTGATCGAATTTGTTCAAGCACTATTTGTGAATGGTGCCGCGGGAGGATTTACGGCGGATTTGCTAATTACATCCGCCGTCTTCTGGGTCTACATGCTTGGGAAAAAGGAGCCTAAGATCTGGCTATTTATATTGTTGAATATGACTATTGGCCTATCCTGCGCGCTACCAGCTTATCTCTACACAATTACTAGCAGAGCGGAAGATAACCTATAGTTACTCTTCAATAACAACGGCGGTTCCGGTCACGCTCACCATCATCATGCCGTTAGTTTGGCCGAAGCTTTCGTAATCGATGTTAACGCCAACCACCGCGTTTGCACCCAGTTCATTGGCCCAGTCCTCAAGGTCTTCCAGGGCAATTTCTCTGGCTTTGCCTAATTCGCGTTCGTAGGCGGCGGAGCGGCCGCCTACGATGTCACGTACCGCGGCAAACATATCCCGGAAGATATTGGCTCCGAGAATGGCTTCGCCGGTGATAACACCAAGATATTTTGTGATTCGCTTACCTTCAATTGACGGGGTAGTCGTTACGATCATCCGCGTTCTCCGCTTTACTCAACAATAAGAATTTCGCCCGATGCGTTCACCGGCCGTTTGAGCCACTTTTCCTCAACTGTCACATCGTACTTTCCGCGACATTTTTCCACCAACGCTGTGAAGGGTGGTCGACAGGGGTCAGCGATCATGATGGTTTTAACACCGGCTTTTTTGGCGCGCCCAATTAAGTTATACAAAATGCCCGTCATGTCATCCCAGTAACAAATATCTGCGCCTAAAATGACGTCAAATTTTTTCAATTTCTCAACGGTTAGTTGCTGGAATGACATTTTTTGTCCTTCTATGGCAACGCCATTTAAGGTCGCGTGTAGAGCCAAAAATGGCAGTACGTTTTCATCTGCATCTATGCCCGTCACTCTGGCGTCAAACTGCTTGGCGCAGTAAATGCCGAGTAAGCCCCAACCACAACCAATTTCTAACACCCGGACTTTTTTCTTCAGGGGATGCTTTTTTAGGTAATCCATAATCAAAAAGCTTGAGTTCCAAAACTTATTGCCATGCAATTCAGCGACATGCCCATCGCGCTTCAAACGGCGTATTTCTTTGTGGTTGGAATTTAGGATCTTGACGCCGAATGCGACCCTTCTATCTGGTGTGCTAGGCATTAATTGATTCTCAGTATGGTAAATGGCGCATTCTAACAGGCAGTTGCCAGTGCGTCTTGTCTCCTGCTTGCTTAGTACCCAGTCCACTGGCAAGGTTGGACAAAATAATTAAAAAAGGGGCGTGGCGATGGCAACATCATTCAAGTTGAATGGCACTGAACTGGCAATTGACGTACCAATTGATACACCACTTTTGTGGGTGCTGCGGGACGAATTGAACTTCAAAGGAACTAAGTTTGGCTGTGGCATCGGGCTTTGTGGTGCCTGCACAGTGCATATTAATGGGGTCGCCCAGCGTAGCTGTGTCACTTCGCTTGCAAGTATCGAAGGTCAGGATGTGACCACAATTGAAGGTTTAGATCATCCGATTCAGGCGGCCTGGATTGATGCCCAGGCACCTCAGTGTGGTTACTGCCAATCGGGTCAGATCATGCAAGCGGCCAGCCTGTTGAATCAAAACCCGAAGCCGACTGACGATCAAATTGTTGCCGCAATGAACGGCAATCTGTGCCGGTGCATGGCTTATAAACGAATTAAGGCGGCCATCACATTGGCTGCTGACAGAACTCCGGCACTTGCCGACGCTCCAAGCGAAGCATTGGGGGGGCAATTATCATGAGCAAATTGCGCCATCTGCAGCGGCTGAACCATCAGAACAATACCGCAGTCACCCGGCGTGGCTTTTTGATCGGTGCCTCGTCGGTTGGGCTTACTCTGGCATTTGCTCCAACAAGCTTACTTGGCGCGCCAGCTTCAGCCACCATCAAGAGCCAACAATTTGAACCCACCGTGTGGTTTTCAATTGATCCTGCCGGGCTGATTCACGTCAACGTGGCCGAGGCGGAAATGGGCCAACATGTGGGCACAGCCCTTGCTCGAATTATTGCTGAGGAATTGGAGGCTAACTGGGCGGACGTGAGGCTGAATTATGTTGATACTGAAGCAGAGTATGGATATCGAGTCACCGGTGGCAGCTGGTCGATGTGGCAAAACTTCGAATTATTATCCCGGGCCGGTGCGGCGGGAAGAAAGGCGTTGCTTGAGGCGGGTGCCAGGTTATTAGGTGTTTCGGCATTTAAATGTCGGGCAGAGAATAGTCAGATCATTTGTGGTGATCAGCGCTTGAGTTATGGCGAGATTGTTCAGAACGGCAAGATTGATCGGGTGTATTCAGAAAGTGAGCTGAGCTTGATGCCGATTAAACCCGTTGAGCAGAGGAAACTCATTGGTGGAGACTACAGGGCTCTCGATATTCCAGAGAAGACTGAGGGCAAAGCCATTTACGGAATTGATGCTCAGTTGCCGGGTATGGTTTACGCCAAGCCAATTCTGCCACCTACCCGATACGGTTCTGTAGTGCAAAAGGTCAAAGATGACCAGGCGAAATCGGTAGCCGGCTACAGGCAAACACTTGTGCTCGAAGATCCCTCAAACACGATCCCGGGTTGGGCGCTCGTGATTGCTGATTCCTATCACGCGGCCCTTAAAGCGGCCCGACTGATAGAGGTGGAGTACGACGCCGGTGAGACCAAGAATGTCTCGGAGAGTGACATCTTAAATCACGGTCGTAGCTTGATCGATTCCGATAAGGGCTCCCTGATGGTTGAAGATGAGGCCGTTGATACGGTCTTTGAGAACGCGCAGCGGGTGATAAGCCAGGAATACACAACGGGTACGGTTTTGCATTTCCAAATGGAACCTGTAAATGGACTGGCCTTTGAAAAGGATGGCAAGTGGGAACTGCATACAGGCAATCAGTGGCAGTCGCTTGCCTTGCCGGTGTACGCAAAAGCACTAGGGGTCAATGAGGCTGATATCTTGATGAAAACCTATCTGTTGGGGGGCGGGTTCGGTAGACGTCTAAATGGTGACTATGGTGTTCCTGCGCTGCTTGCAACCCAGGCATTAGGTAAGCCAGTCAAGGTGGTGTTGAGCCGAGAGGATGATTCTCGTTTTGATTCGCCCCGTTCTGCTTCGGTGCAGAAAATGCAGATAGCCCTGGATAATAAAAATCGAGTAGTTGGTATGCAACATCACGCGGCGGCAGGGTGGCCAACTGAAGTTATGGCGGATTTTTTTATGGGCACCGGCAGCAACGGAGTAAAGTTTGACCCCTTCTCAATCAACGGCGCGAACCACTGGTATTCCGTTGGTCAACATCGTGTCCGAGCAATTAGCAATGATTTGGCTAACCGTACTTTTCGTCCCGGATGGCTGAGGTCAGTTGGGCCAGGCTGGACTAACTGGGCATTAGAAAGTTTTATGGATGAAGCTGCCCATGAACTCGGAATCGACCCCGTTGTATTTCGCCTTCAGCATCTGAAGAGTCGCGGTAGAAATGCCGGCAGCACACCAAACTCAGTTGGCGGCGCAAACCGACTTGCTGCGGTGCTCAAACGGGTTGCAGCCAGAGCTGAATGGGGGCGGTCGCTCCCTGCAAACCACGGTATGGGTGTAGCCACTACCTTTGGCCAGGAGCGAGATATGCCAACCTGGACCGCGTGTGTTGCGGAGGTGTCGGTTGACCCAACTACGGGTACAGTGAAGTTGAAAAAACTGACCCTGGTGCTAGATGCCGGGACCATTATTCATCCCGATGGTGCGCTTGCACAAACGGAAGGGGCTGCTTTGTGGGGAGCCAGTCTGGCCTTACACGAAGGAACCGAGTACGAGCAGGGTGAAATTCGAGATCAAAATCTTGATCGGTACACGCCGCTTCGCATGGCTGATGTTCCGGAACTGGATATTGAATTTGTCGACAGTAGCCACCTGTCAGTTGGCCTGGGAGAGCCTGCCACTACGGTGGTAGGTCCTGCCATTGGGAATGCAATATTCGCCGCTGTTGGGGCTAGAGTGCGGCACCTGCCTGTGACTGCGGAGTCGGTTCGAGCAGCGATGCCGAATCCCTCAGGTGCTGGATAGCTTTGGGTAGTGGGGGATAGAAGGTCGAGCGAACTTCTAGAACCTAACTATACTGAGGAGCAAGCCCATTTTCGATTTGCTTCGTGATGAATACTGCCAGAACACCATCCAGCTTAGATTGGAAACAGCGTTACCAGGATTTAGTCGAGCAGCAGGACAAACAGCAGGTTCGCTATAGGCGAAAACAAAGTTTGTTGATTGATGCAATTGTCCAGCTGGTGCAATTTGGCCGTGACCTCGATCCCGCAGCAGACAGCAAGCTGCTGGCCATGCGCTCCCTGGTCCGGCAGGAATCTATTAAAAACGTTGACCTGGCTCAGGTTGTAGAGTCCCTTGAACAGCAACTGGAACTGTCCCTCAAAGATCGAAAGAAACAGCAGGCAGGTATTGGGCGTCAACTCTCGACTCTGGTGAAGCAGGTACAGGGTTTAGCCAAGCAACGGGATTTGCAGGCCGAGCTAAACGAACTTAAAAAAGCCTTCGAAGCCAGCCCAATCAAACTAGCCGATGTGGCGAGTTATCTCGGCAGTCTATCCAGGCTTCATGCCCTGGCTTTAAAACAATCTAAGCCAGGCATGCTGCAACGTTGGTTCGGCAGCGAAAATGCAAACCCTGCAAAACAAGGGGGTGGGGTAGAGCCCTCAGCGGGTAGAGAGCCCTCAGCTAATAAAGAGCCTTCAGCGAATAGAGAGCCTTCAGCGAATAGAGAGCCTTCAGCTAATAAAGAGCCCTCAGCAAACAACAGTGCGGACCAAACCGTATTTGACGAGCATTCCCTTTCCCTTGAAACCATATCCGGGTATCTGCAACGGCTCCTCCAGGAAATTGAACCGGGTCAGGATATGCGGGGTACCTTCGAAGTAGCCAGAGATGTTCTAGCGGCTGGTCTTACGATCGAGAACATGGATCTGGTGATTCAGTCGGTCACGGACGTTGTTCTGGCCGCCATTAGTACGGATCGGCTGGAAATGACCGGCTATCTAGCCCAGATGAATGAAAGGCTGCAGGAAGCGACCCTTGGATTGAGTCTTTCTCAGACCTTGCTGGAGGAAGAAATTGCCGTCAGTCAGGACTTTGGTAAAGCGATGGAGCAAACGGTGGGTGGTATGCGCGCAGAGGTGTTGGCGGAAACCGATCTTACCTCCCTTAAAACGTGTATTAATCAGAGCCTCGATAGGATGATGACCGTCGTTGAGGAGCGTCAAAGTCAGGGTGCGAGTGCCCATTCCCAGCTATCCGAGCAACTTGAAACCCTCGTCAATCGCGCCAAGATGTTGGAGCTACAGGGCCAGGAAGCCGAACTCCGGGTTGCTGAACAACGACGGCGCGCGCTGACTGATAATTTAACCAATTTGCCCAATCGCGAAGCCTATGAGGAAGTTGCGGCAAAAGAATTGCAGCGTTGGCAGCGTTATGGCCGTCCTTTGTGTTTAGCCGTGTGTGATATTGACCTGTTCAAAACAGTGAACGACAGTTACGGGCATTCCGCCGGAGACGAAGTGCTCCGCCAGCTAGCGGAATTGTTAGGAAAACGACTACGGGGCACGGATTTTGTTGCGCGATATGGTGGTGAGGAGTTTGTCGTATTGCTACCGGAGACAGATCGCGAGCAAGCTGAACGAGTCATGGACAGTGTCCGGGAGGCAATAGCAAGCAGTCCAATAACCTGGGAAAAGAAAGTTCTGAACTTAACTGTGTCCATTGGCATCGCGGATTTTAAAGGTAAAGACATCCTTCAGAGTGCCTTTACCCGGGCTGACCGCGCCCTTTATCAAGCCAAAATGAACGGCCGCAATCGCGTACAACTCGCCCTGGATTAAAGGCGGCTCAAGCTATCCGTTCAGCTCGAAGCTGTTTTCTCCGGACCTTGCCAGCATCGTCCCGCAAGGGTTCGTCAACAAACTCAATGGTTCTTGGTACCTTGTAGCGAACCAGCCGCTCGTTAAGATGGGCGAGTAGAGCGGTCTTGACATTATCATCGGAAGTATCGACCCCAGGTGCATCAACCATCGCATGTACAACATTACCCAGGTCCTCGTCAGGCAAACCAATCACTGCCGAGCTTCGGACTGAAGGGAAGGCATCAATCGCCGCTTCAACCTCAGCGGGATAAATGTTCGCACCGCCGGACAAAATCATATCGGTATGTCGGTCCGCGAGGTACAGGTAGCCATCCTCATCGAAATAACCAAGATCCCCAAGGCTTTCCCAACCGCCTTCAATCGCCTTCGCTTCAGCTCCGATATAGCGGTAGGTTGTCCCGGGTCCAGAGGCGGGCCTTATATATAGCTCACCCACCTCACCGTGGGGTAAGGTTTCTCCGTTTTCGCCAACAATTTTCATTTCCGATGCTTCGCCGGGCTTTCCCACTGAGCCGCGATGACTCAGCCATTCATCTCCGCTGATGATGGTTGACCCAGTGCCCTCGGTTCCGCCATACAACTCCCAGATAACGCTGGCGCCTAACCATTCAATAAAGGCTTCTTTTAGCCAGGCAGGACAGGGTGCGGCTAAATGCCAAAGGGCTTTGAGCTGACTTAAGTCGTATTGTGTTCTAGTTGCCTCGGGAAGTTTCCAGATACGTTGCATCATTGTGGGGACCATATAGACCACATCAATCTGATGTCGTTCGAGTAGGGCGAGGGTTTGTTCTGCATCAAAGCGGGTAGTCACAACAACCCGGTTGCCACGAAACAATGCAATCATACCCCAGAGAAATGGACCGTTGTGATAGAGCGGGCCTGGAATCAACATGGCGCCGGTGGTTGGAATTTGCAAATGCTCCAGGTCTAGATCCCACTGTGCAGCAGAAGCTGAGACAATTAGTTTGGGGCGACCCGTGCTACCACCGGAGGTCATGGCTTTAAATGAGGTGGAGGTGATTTCAGGCAGAGGCTCCGTTGATAACTCTGGATCAGCCGTATATCCAATCGGTATTCCGGTGTTTTCCACGCCAACAACAAGTGAGGGCGTTGCTAGCTCAATGATTTGATCTAGTTCAAATCTGGGGAGTTTTGCTGATACAGGCTGTGGTGTCGCACCAATCTTCCAGATGGCGAGACACGATTGAAAAAACTCAATGCCGTTCGGTAACGCTACGGTCACAAAGTCGTCAGCTTTAACTCCTAACTGCTCGTAGGCTCTTGCGAGCTGATTAGTTGATGACTCTAGTTCCCGCCAGCTAATTTCTTCCGCCTCATGGACGATGGCAATGGCGTCGGGCTGTTGGGCTGCCCAATAAGCGACAACACGTGAAAGGGATATGACGTTCATTAAATTTTCTCCGGTGTATTAGCTGTTTGTTAATTTTGTCTATGGTGTTTGCCAGGTTCTTGTCAGGGTCTGCTTTAAGCCGGGTAGAATAGATCTTTCCCTTTTTGATACCGACTAAAACTCTGGTTGGCATTTCTGTTCACCAGGGTTCGACTGAACATTGGGTGCCTAAGGGAGCGAACCTCGTGTTCTAGCTGATATAGCGGCTTGCCGTTAAGGGGGTCGAAGATATTGAGAAATCGGTACTGGTGCTGATCCGACTCTTCCATGATCTGACCGTTGGACTTAATCACGTCATAGGGACCAGAAAAATTCGGTGTATAAATGGCGATATGATGGCCGTCATAATCGGGGATGTTGCGCGCAGCTTTGAATCGTAGGACTTGTCCAATACCGACGGTCACATCGACGCGATTAGCCCGGCTTTGTACGGGTACAGAGAAAACCGTTGCATAGAAGCGAGCGATACCCGGCAGTGCTGATTTTTCTACAGCCAACTCCACATAGGGAATGCCGAGTTGGCCGGATTCGTCCGAGAAGCATCGAATCTGATTGCCCCAGGGGCAGGTGACTAACAAGGTACCTTTTTCTGGCCTAATGTTGAATTGGGTTTTAGCGAGTCGAGGACCAAGCCGCTCCAGTCGTTTTGCAAGGCTCTCGAGGTCAGGCACCAGTAAGCCAACTTCTCCCCGCAATATCTGGGGCTTGCCCGTTGGTAAGTGGAATTGTTGGCTGCCGGCGTTGATCCAGACATTAACTGTACCGAAGTCAACATAGGGGTCTCTGGTGAGTCCTAGACCCGAGACATAAAACGTCGTTGCCAGGGCCTGGTCGGGGACCCGTAGATTGATATGTTCGAGCGCTAATATGTTTCCAACATCTTCAGTCTTGCGATTAAAGCGCTTCCGCCGTGGCATGATGATTTCCCCCTATTTTCTGTTGCGAGTATAAACAGACCTGAGGACGGGGGTAAATTCTTTGCCCATCGGTTTACCGAAACGATACACTGGCCGGGACAAACAGGACCAAAGGGGCATTAGCAGTGGCAAGAAAGTTGATCGATCTGTCTATTTATCTGGAAAACGATGTAATCTCCGATCCTCCCGGCGCGAGGCCAGAGATTACCTACGTAGATCATCATCAGTCAGTCGAGAGTCTGGCGTCATTTTTCCCGGGTCTGAAGAAAGAAGATCTGCCCGACGGTGAGGCCTGGGCGGTTGAGCTCATTAAGCTCAGCACCCACAACGGTACCCATCTGGATGCCCCCTATCACTTTCACAGCACCATGAATGAGGGTGAGCCTTCAGCCACTATTGACGAGGTTCCCCTGGAATGGTGTTTCCAAAATGGCGTTAAGCTGGACTTCCGTGACCGTGAGGATGGATATGTAGTGACAGCCCAGGATGTCGAAGCTGAATTGGCCAGGATTGATTACGAGCTACAACCCCTGGATATTGTTGTGGTCAACACCAGTGCCGGTAAGCGCTATGGACAGGACGATTATGTGTCTGCGGGCAGTGGCATGGGGCTTGATGCCACCATGTACCTGCTTGAACGGGGTGTGCGGGTCACCGGTACCGATGGTTGGAGCTGGGATGCACCTTTTGTTCACACCAAGGAGAAGTATGAAGCCACCGGGGATGCGAGTTTGATCTGGGAAGGACATAAGGCTGGAAAACACATCGGTTACTGCCATTTAGAGAAGATGCACAATCTCGAGGTCCTGCCGCCCTACGGTTTTATGATTTCCTGTTTTCCCCACAAGATTAGAGCAGCATCTGCCGGGTGGACCCGTGCCGTTGCGATTTTAGAGGAGTAAATTGTGAGCAAGTGGTTGTCGCGTCTCGCTGTTGTTATACCGTTATTGTTGTCGGCTTCTGTGTGGGCCCAGGGTCAAATGCAAGCCCAGACTCAAATACGGACCCTCGCTCGGCAAAATCAATCGGATCTACACCTTACAATTTACAACAACTTTGCTGTGGTGCGTGATGTTCGAGATGTTGTATTACCTGCAGAAGAATTGCTGCTTGAGTTTCAAGATGTAGCCAGTACCTTAAAACCAGCTAGTGTTATTTCCCGTTCGCTAGAGCAATCTGATGGCATTCGTATTTTGGAGCAGTCCTATCGATATGACCTATTGAACCGGGAGAGTTTGCTCGAGACCTATATTGGCCGGAAGTTAAAATATAGTAGGACGGTCCTGCAGGGGAATACCTACGAGAAGGTACTCCGAGAAGGGATTTTGCTCTCAACCAACCCAGAAATTGTCGACTTTGGTGATGAAATCGAAATTTCACCGGAAGGCATTATATCGTTACCCGATGTACCCGATGGCCTGACCTTAAGCCCGACGCTGGTGTGGCTGGTGGATAATCCTATTCACGGACCGCAGAAGATAGAAACCACTTACATTGCAAATAATTTGTCCTGGAAGACCGATTACGTTTTGACCCTGGATGATGAGAGTAAGCGTCTTGATCTAGCCTCCTGGGCAACAATTCGGAATGACTCTGGGGCGATATATCACAATGTGAAGCTGAAACTTGTCGCCGGCAATATCAATCAGGTGCATGAACCCCAACGTAAAGAAATGAACTATGCTCGGGTCAACAGCCTGGCCGCCGATTCTTATGCTGAGGTAAAGGCACTGGCCGCTTACCAATCTTTTGACTTGCCCCGTCGAACTCGATTGTTAAATCACGAAGCGAAACAAATCCAACTTAATGAAGTACAAGGCGTTAAGTATCAGCAGTTGTATCGTTTGCAGTCCCAGGTTGTGTCCCACTCTTATCCTCGCATTGAAGAGCCCGTAGTCACGGCGGAGATCCAGTTCTCTAATTCTGAGGCGAACCAACTCGGGGTGCCTTTGCCCGAAGGAATAGCCAGGACTTACCTGAAAAGTGAGGGAGTAGCAGAACTGGTGGGAGAATCTCAATTTTCTGCGAGTCCGCGGGATCAAATGGTGACGGTAGCTCTGGGTCAGGCATTTGATCTAACAGCCAGTCGCCAACAGATCGAATTTACTCGTTTGAGTGATCGAAGTTTTGAAGCCAGCTACGAAATAGAACTCAGCAATAGCAAAGATGAAAGCCTCACCGTGCTGGTTGATGAATTGATGCAGGGGGACTGGCAGATACTGGAAGCGAGTAACAAGTCAGAAAAACTCAATAGTAGCCTGTTGCGATTTGAAGTGAAGGTGCCGGCTCGAGGTAAGCAGTCGATTCGCTATCGGGTTCGCTGGAGAACTTAAGCCTGGTTCTATAGGTACCTGTTAATGTCGTCTAAAGAACTCGATAGTCATTGAGTCCAACAAAGGTTCCGCCATTTCGGGCGCAGAGCTCGCGCATTAAAATGGCAAAGCGGATCCCCGTTGTTTGAAACTGTTGAGGCCGATCAAACTGAACTGGAAAGCCGATTGCGTGGATACGTACCAGGCGCTCACCTTCCTGGTCCGGGTGGTTGATCCGGTCAACAATGTCAATCACCCGTTGTATGGAACGACCGCTAAATTCATCTCCCAAAACATATAGACTAATTTTTTTGTCCGGCCGATAGTACATCGAAATGGCTTTGGTAATGCCCTCAACCGGGCTTGAATTACTGAAGGTATCCCAGGTTTGAAGTCGCTCTTTAATTGCCCCTCGTCTTGCCCGGGTGTCTGGAATCCACTCGTTAGCATACTGGGAAAACATAAACTGCCCCATATCGTTCATGACCTGAATGCCTTTCAATCTAGGGTAAACGTCGAGAATTTCACTGATCTTTTGTTGTAATAATGGCCAGGCATAGCCACGCATACTGCCGGAGGTGTCGATGATAAAGATCACGTACTCGCTGTCCACGGGAATTCCTGCAATCGTGTCATCCTCGGAATTTTTTTGGTATTCGGCGAGGAGTCTTTGCATTTCTGCGGACAGAGATTGTTTGGCCACTTCCAGGCGACCACGGATCGTGTCTTCAACCTTTGTTTCTTGGGTGGCGTTGTCGAATCGACCCTGCAATGCCGCTAGTGTTTTCTGAACCTTTTCGAGACGTACCTTGGAGTCGGTTTCTCTGTCTTCACGGCGAATCATTTCTCTGCTTAATTCGCGAGAATCTCCTCGTATTTCAAATAAATCTTCCTGTAGGTTAGCAAGATAAGCTTCCAAATTTTCAATGGTGTCCTCGAAGATCACGGGCTCATACACCTTGGTTAACACCAAGAGGAGAATCAGTGCGCCAAAGCCGCAGCTAATGACATCCAAAAACGACAGGCTGATGCCCTCGATACCACGGCGCTGATATTTCATGGCCAATCCTCGGGAGGGCTTAAGAATGCACCACCGGTAATCTGGGCAAGGCGCCAATAGCTGGGTGCGGCAATTGGGTCACCTTCCATGGGAAAGAGGATGACCGTGACGGGAACATTCTGCGGCAGAGAATCGAGTGCATCACCAAACAGTCTAATACGATCGCGACTGCTAATAATGCGCGCATCCGATGGCTGTCGGCCGATGGTAGGTAAACTATCGACAATTAGGAAAATACTGTCGGGGGCAGGGACTAACTCTCGTGCTAAGGCGAAGGGCTGGTGGAGGGACGTGCCACCTTTAGGTTCCACCTGTTTGAGCTGTTCGAGTGCCGTTTCTATATCAGCGCGGTCCTCGGCCCTTATCCAACTGCCTTCGCTACCTTCAACCGCTGGCCAGGCGGTTTCGTTAAAACCAAACAATTGGACATTGGCACTACGAGGTATGTTAGCAACTACCCATTCAACGGTGGCTAGAGCCCGTTGCCATTTAGGTGATTCCAGTTTCTTCTCCCGACTCATGTTCCTACGTCGGACAACGTTAACAATTGTGTTGTCCAGCATGCTGGCGGAGGCATCCATCAAAATCAGAACATGCTCACCGCCAAGGTGAACGCCGCTAAGATATTGTCGATCGCCGTCACCCTGGAAGCTTCGTGAATCGGAGCCGGTTTGGGCTTTTACGCTGTTTTGCAGGGATGCAGCTTCAGATTCGAGTTCCTGGAGGTCCGATTTCAAGTCATCGATACTCTCTTCATTGTTTGCGCCTTCATCGAGTAGCGCTGCAATCTGTTGTTCCATTTCTTTTATTTGTTGAATAACCGCCCGAATGGTTTCCTCGGTGGTAGCGATAACGTCATCCCGTTCCTCTACGGTATTTTTAAGCTGCACGAGCTTTTCAGTTTCGTCGAGTATCTCTACTTCAATGCGTTTAACTTCGGCTAACAATTCCACATTGGATTCCTGGGACGTCGCCTCGGAACCATGTTGGATGACAATAAAAATGAGAATGACGGCGCCAAAACCACAGGACATCACATCCAGAAAGGAGAGGCTAAAAATATTGGATTCACGCCGTTTAGCCATGACTATCGCTCAGCAATGACCTGGGCAGAATCACCCTTAATATCGATGACATCTCCCGGGGACAAAAGGTGATGTCCTGTATCCAGCAAAGCGCCGTTAAGCTTGATGCCTGAAGCCAGGACTCTAAGTTGCGCTTGATTCGATTCAAGGCTGATGACGGCGAGGGCAGACTCGCTACCTTCTTGAAGCTCGCCGTTTTGAGCAGAGATAATCTGTCTTGGTTTTCGCATGGGGTAGGCGTTTTGACCCACAAGCAAATGAGTGGCTCTAGCCGCTTGAGTGCTTGGCGCGGGTCGACCCGGTGTCAGGGCAAGGGTCGTAATATGCGGTACATTGTCGCCTGCGGTGCCCAATCTGTCCCAGAGTTCGTGACCTGCCTGCAATATATGATCTTCATCGAGATAACAAATGTCGAGTTGAGGAATCAGCGCCAGGGATGCCGCTAAATCTGGAAAACAACTAAATCGGTTGGAAACAAATAGGCTGGCGGGTTCTCCGGCAGACATTAGCTGGCGGATATTTTGGACAATAGACGGATACACGCTGGAGGTTGCGCCTAATAGCTGATCCTTTGACAGTGTGGTGCTACGTTTGATGTTGCCGAGGTCCAGCTCAAATGCCATGGTGCTTGATCCAGCACTATTGGCCATAAATGCTGGAATTTGATTAAAGAGTTTTTGTTCGCTTGCGGCCTCATGCATCGGATCGAATCGCGATGATTGAATAAATTGTTCAGCAACAAGTGAGGCCCAACGATCCCAAAAGGTCGCAAGACCCATCTCAGCGATGGTTTGTTGCCCGGTTTGGCGAATTGCGCCATCGGTCCGTAGCGCGGTGAGCGTAATTCTATGTAAGCCAACGTCGAGATACATCGCAGTTGGATGACTGACCTGATTGGCGATTGCGAGTAGCGACATGTCCACCAGACTTGTCACGGGTAGTCCGGCTTCTTTGCACATGCCTAGCAATAATCCAAGTTGGGCCTTGTCATAAAATGCAGGTATTGCGAGTACAAGGGCATCCGCTGAGAGGTGGCTCGCAACGTCTTCCAAATGAGCAAAGGCGAGGTCCGCATGGTGGCGAACCTCAGAGGTCGCATTAGAAAGGTTGTCTGTGCTCAGTTGATTCCAAAATCGATTGTTGGTCCAACGGGGTAAAAGCTTGGCATTTTGTTGTGCAAGGTTACCAATTAGCAATTTGCTTTGGTCAATGACCGCAAAGCCCACTGTGGTGTGGACCCGGGTGCCGTCAATGCCAAGCTGCATTGACGCGTCGTTTAGTTCCAGAATTGCTGTACTCAAGATGAGCTCCTATCAGGTCTGCAGATGGCGAACGAGTCGATTGTCGCAATAGTCTTCGGCATCCAATACCAGTCTTTCCTGGGAGAGCTGTAGTTGGTGCAATAAAAACATCACCACAATGCTGATCAGCAGCGCGACGAAGGTTGAATTAAATGCCACACCTAGAGACTGGGTCACGCCAGCGATGTCTCCTTCGACGGCTTTATGCGCCTGTCCCAGGGCTTGCCCGATCCCTCTGACGGTGCCGAGGAATCCGATTGATGGGATTGCCCAGGCAATATATCTGATCATCGACAATTCAGAATCCAAACGCTCGGATTCTGACTCACAAATGGCTCGAATTGAGTTGGAAACATCTTGAATGTTTCTGGTTGATCTAAACCGATGCAGAGCAGTGAGTAGAGCTCTGGGTAACAAAAACCTTTGTTGATCAGCGGTGAGCGCTTGCACGGGGCGGGAATACTCCCGTGTATCTTCGGGTAGAATACTGGTGCCTTCATTTAGCGGGATTAAGTCCATTTGCAGAACCTGTCGTTCACGCATGGCAAGCAGTGACTTAAATCCCATTAATGACATTGCCCACAGCATTAGAATAAAGCAGGCCTCCTGCTCAAAGTCCCGAATCACCACGTAGGATGAACGCTCTGGCACATAATTGGGGTCAGCGTTAATGTTGATAGCCTGTTCTTCCAATATTGCTGAGGCATTTGGTCTCACAATTGAGACGTAGATTGCATGCACGAGGATCACGGCAATAATGAGTGAGAACAGCTGGTAGATAAATTCCAGAGGTAGTTGTTTCTTCATAAGCTAATTATGTCTCAATAGTAATATTCAAATGTCGACCGGAAACGGCACGGCATTGTCCGCGCTAATGGATTCGGACGGTACAAACTTCTCAAAGACTTCGCTGAGCTTCCGGTTTTTTAATCCCGTACCACCGAGTGTCTCAACCGGTTCTATCTCTGGATCTGTATCGGTTATTTCTGCCTGGTTTTCTGCTTCAACTTTGTTTTCAACATTGGTTTCAACTTTTGTTGCATCTGATGCCTGATTCTCAGTCTGATTCAAAGTCGGTTGCGCCTCAGACTCAGACTTCGGAGCAGGCGCGGCATACAGGTTTGTCGCCAGGAACAGTACCGGGATTGCTAAGTACCACTTCATGTCGGGTATCTCTGCATCATGCTCCTAAGTACTTTCATTTATCTAAGTACCGTGCGACCCGGATGCCGACGTCAGCACGTGGGTCACTGCCATAGTCACGATAGGTCCAGCGCAACTCACTAAAGCGGCCGTGTTTATAACTTGAGCCGCGAATGACGTGGTAATCGCCGTTGTTGGGTCCTGAGGGATCAACGAGTTCCTCGGTCGGAATGGTTACAGAATAATAATCGTGGATCCATTCCGATACGTTCCCCGCGAGATCGTGGATGCCAAACTCGTTAGCAGGAAACAATGTCACAGGTGATGGACCACGGTAATTATCGGTATAACTTTCTATATGGTAGGGCACCATGTTGGCTGCGGATTCATCCGCGTAATTTGCGCTGACAACCTGAGGTGGCATGGTATCGCCCCAGGGGAATCGTTGGGGTGTAGGTCCCGATGCGTAACGTGCTGACCAGGCCCATTCAGCTTCTGTGGGTAGACGATATCCCGTGTTGAGTGGTGTGACCGCACGCATTAAACCATCGACATTCTGATAGGCGGCTGGTAGTCCTTCCTGCTCACTCAACCAGTTACAAAATCGAGCGGCATCATTCCAGGAGACGTTAACGACGGGCCGATCCTTGTCATTGAGTAGTGCCCGTCCGAGTACACCTGAATTGTGGCCGGGATCAAACTCTAAAAACTGCCCATTAGTGACTTCAGTCGTAGAGAGGTAGAACGCCTGGGTCAAAGTCACTTGTTTCTCAATTTCATTGGACCGGCGGCCGGGCTCTCTGCGCCCTGCACCCATTGTCAGTGCATCGGGGAGAATGAGGTTTAAGGCCAGGCCAATACTTGTGGTAATGGTGGTGGGTATTGCGGCTGCGGCGGCTTCAGCTTCCGTCTGCAATCGGATAACCAGCTGTTGGGTGGTTCCGGGTTGGGGGGTTACCGTGGCAATATAATCTGCGTATCCATCGGCGCTAACCTTTACCCTGTGGGGTTTAGCGGTGAGGGACAAGCGCTGGTTTAATGACGCTTGTTTCACGCCGTCAATAAACAGCTCACTGGAAATCGGCTCAATAGAGAGCCGCAGTACACCTAAAATGGGCTTTAACGATTCTTTTAGGGCAAGGTCCTGCTCCGGATTCAATCGAATGTTGCGCTCGAAAGGTTCATATCCCGCTTTGCTTAAGACGATGTTGTAATGCTCATTCGGTGCTAGCGTCAGGGAAACTGGTGTCTGGCCCCGGTATCGACCGTTAATGGTCAGGTTGGCTCCGGTTGGGGTTGAGTTTACCGAAACCATTCCATCGGCCTTCTCGAGTATGATTCGAGGTAAGACCGTATCAACTCCCGGGACTACATCAATATTGGTTTCGAAAACTTTGAAGCCGGCCTTTTTGACATTAAGTCCACGGTAACCTTGAATGACCTCAACACTTTCGGGAGTTGTCCCCAGGAGTTCACCATCAATGGAAATACTGGCGCCCTCGGGTTGGCTGGTCACTTCCACTAATGCCCAGGCCGGTGAAAGTGTTGCACTCAATTCATTTAACTCCCGTCTACCGACCACCGTGATTTCAGTGTCATAGGCCAGGTATCTATCGGATAGCAGTCGCACGTCATGGATGCCCGGTTCGACTTCTTCAAGCCTGAGGGGTGTGGTACCTACCAGCTTTTGGTCAATATAAACCTCGGCACTGATATCGGGCATTGTGCTGACGGTTAGGATGCCCGGCAGCTCATTGAGCTCAAATTGGTAGGTTTGATCCGGGTCGCTGTTTACCGTGAATGTTTGTTCCAGATTATGATAACCCGCTTTGGATGCACGAAAACTATACTCACCCGGTAACATCAAGTAGCGGTCTGCCAACTCGTAATAGAAGCCGGAGGTGATGTCCAAGTTTTCCGGTTTGGGGCTCACGATGATGCTAATGGCCCTGGCGGTAAACATAAACGCGACGGCGACGGTTAGTAACAAGAAGATCACGGCGAAAGCAATCTTGGCCGGATTGAGTCTGATCCAGGGTTGCTGAGATGCGGCTTCAGCACGCTGAAAGGGTGTGGCTTGTATAATGTCGTGTTCGTCTGTCATCAGATTTTTTCAGTGCAACTTATGTCAACGTTAACCAAACTTACATCACCCTTGATATTAACCTCCTGGTAAACGTCACGATAACCGGTTCGCTTGCCGACGAAGGTATAGACACCGGGAATCAAAGAAAGTCGTGTTTGTGTGATTTTCCCGTACTGGCGAATCTTATAAACGGTGACATCGGTGCGGCTATCTGAGTTGAGTACAACCTCAACCTTCACCCTGGCCAAAGACACCAGGTGAGATAGGTCTCGAATTGCTGGCTTTAAGCTATCTAAATCTAGGCGGACGGCTTCAAGTAGTACTGACTTGGCCGTGGCGAGATCTTCGTCGTTCTGCATAAGATGGGGTTGTGACAAATATTTGTCCAACGACTCCCTTAAGGTTGCTCTTTCACTCACGCGTGTTAAGCCCTGGACTGCCGAACTTAGCCCCGGGGAAGTGTCGAGGATTTTTTCGTAAATTGGGATGGCTGCTTGCCAGCGGCTATCGGCTTCCAAGGCCTCAGCTTCTGCGGTGAGATCCATAATGGTTTTTTGGGTTCTCGCTAACTCGATTTGTTGGATACCATCGAGGGGTTCAGATGAGTTGGGCAGAATTTTTTGTGCGCGATCGAAAGCTGCCTTTGCCCCCGCGTAATTGTCCTCGGCGAGAAGATTAAAACCGGCGGACATTTCATCTTGAAATCGATTGCGGGCAATTTGATTATTAATGCGAGCGGCGCCATCTTTAGCGGGTAGCCAGAGTGAATCCAGGTCGATTGCGTTTTTGTAAGCTGATAAAGCTGCAGTAAGTTCACCGTTACGTTCCATCACACCGGCTTCGGTTGTCAGGCGTAATACCTGTTCAAGATTGGTTGCCCGGATTAGACCGGCTGCCAGTTCAGGGTCAGAGGGTCTAATTTGAGTCACAATTTTATAGGAGGTGATGGCGGTGTCGTGGTCGCCGCTCTCAAGGGCTTCAATACCTCGGTTCAGATTGTCGGTGAAAACCTGCTCAGTTTCCGCCAATACTTCCTTAAGCAACATAATTCCGTTGGAGTAAAGATCAACTGCTTCAGCAAGCAGCTCTGCTCGGTAGGCTTCGTCGCCTTGGATACCTAGTTCCGTTGAGCGATCGTAGCGATCACCAGCCCACAGGCGACCGCCCACATCTTCTACCGCAACCTGTAATTCAAGTAGTTCCGTTGCCAGACTCTTACCCTGTTTACGCAGTGCTTCTAGTTTTGCCAGCTCTAGTGGTGCCAGCTCCAGTGGTGTGGACCCGGGTACTTCCACCTCAACCGCCGGCGTTGAAGCCTTGCTGGGGCTTTGCTGGGACGAACTGTCAACGGTTGGATTATTGGGCGCGAGTGGTCGAGTAACTGTCGACTCGGGCAGTAGAAAAAATAGTCCCGCCGCGAGGACCATTAAAATAGCCAGACCCATCACAACAATGGGCGTTGATATGCCCGTACGATCCCGGGGAGAAGTATGCGCGGGTATCGACGTGGGTGCGCCGGGGGATGTTGTGGGTTCAGATGGGGCCGAGGGGGCCGCGCGATCAAAACTGGTGGCGCTTAAGGATTGGTTCGTTTGATTAGCTGATTCATCGAGCACAGTCACCAGACTGGAAAAGTCATCGGGTCGATCACTAGCATTTTGTGCCAACATGGCGAGCAATAAATGCTCAACGTCGGAGTCGAGTGGGGTGCTATTACTATTGTTCGAGTTACTCCACAGATCCCCCGTTAGGATTTTATGCAGAATCTGGGCAATGCCATAGTTGTCGGAAGACGCCGTGCTATGCGGGTTAGGACTTCGAAGCTCAGGAGCAAGGTACTGGGTTGCGGCTCCGCTGACAGGTATTCCAAAACCATCCAGATAGGCATGACCTTCGCTGTCTATGAGTAAACGACCAGGGGTTATTCCACCGTGAACGAAGCCGAGGCTATGGGCATATTGAATGGCGTCAATGATCGGTTTCAGATCATTCCAGAGTTCAGAAAAACCTGCGCTGAGGTTGAGGGGCGCTAAACCTTTTTTGTATTCCGAAACAACAAAGGTTTGTCCTTCATATTCAGATACTCGATAGGTGCGCAGTAGGTTTGGGTGCACCAACGGACGATAGCGATCAATATCAGCCTGAATTTCAGCTGCAGACGCGACAGTGTCCAGCAGCGATATGCGGACTCTTTCATGGGTGGGTTCGTAATTTGCCAGCCAGGCTTCACTGCCTTCAAGCTTGTGAAGCAGCAAATAGTCAGCAGCAAAGCTCTGCCCTTCAACTAGTTGAATCGCCATAAGGTCCTAATAAGTTGTCATTTAAACACGGCTTGAACCGGCTGCTAATTTTCGACCGGTGTGCCCGTTTCTGCAGCATAGATGTCTTTCAATATGCGTCGCCATTGCTCGTACTGTACGTCAGCGGTGCCTTCTAGCTCGATGGTTTTGCCTTCGATATCTAATACAAACGGTGTTATTTCAGCCCCAAGTGAGGCGCTTAATTCTTTGAGGGATTCAGCATGGATTTCAGCATCTTTACGAATATTGAGGCCCGTTCGGATGGCCTGTATGCCGCCAATAACTGCGCCGGTACTGGCAGCTTGTGCTGCGTAGCTTGGACTTTCGGATCCTGCGTATAGACCGCCAGCGATCATAGCCGCACCACCAATGAGTCGGTTGCGGGCCTTTTTGTCCAACTGGCGGAGTTTGATTGCCTCACCATAGGTGGCATATCGCCATTCGTGATAGGAAGGTTTCATGTCACGGTAGAACTGACCATAAAAATCATCCAGGGTATCAACGAACAGGTATTCCCTTTCTTTAATACGCTCAACGCGGTTCAGCATCCGGTCGGAGTCTGCCGGTAACTGAGTCACGGACGTAATATTTCCAGAATTCGTGAGATATTTACTAAACGCCTCAGGGGCCAGGCTTTCAGCATATTTGAGCGAAGCAACTTGGCGAATCGATTGTATTGAGGCATCACTCATCGAATCTCGATAGGCTAAAATATCGTTGGCAATATCATTGTAGAGGTCCTGAAAAGGGTCATCTCTGACGTCCTTTTCGTAGGAGAACTTACTTGCCTGATCCTTATATTCTTTGGCGATCCAAACCTTGCCGGTTGCATCAGTGACGGCAACGGTGACGATGAGCATTTCACCATCCGACAGTTCTATTCGGCCGGTGACGTGTAAATCCACTGCCTCCGATGGCGTGGGGGTCACCCGCACCGCACCCCAGTTGCCGGTTTGTTCCATGGTGTCTTTGAGGTGGTAGGCCATAAATTGGGTTTCAGCCCGTCGCACATCTGGAATGAGTAGCTGTTTTTCAAGTTCTTCTTCGGTGCTGGGGATGTTGGGATCAAATGGCAGAATGCCAATATCCATATACAGGTGCATCGGGAGTTCGTATTGGGCCTGTTTTGCCGGCGTGACATTGGCCTGGACATACTCGGTTGTGGAACAGCCGGAGAGAATCAGACTTAATATCATGCCGGTGGCAGCTGAAATCTTCCTCAGGTCCATAACTATAGTCCTTCCTTGTATCGCTTGTATTCTTCCCATAGCTTGGTCTGCAGTTCTGGGTCCGCTTCCGACATTGCCGCCTCTCGAAGTTGTTGGGCAACAATATCATCACCCTGTGCATCGGGAATATCACCCTGATTGAGATTAGGCATTTCAGCTCTGGCGATTGTCTGTTCTACTGGTTCGTCAGTGGATTCCTCCTCGGGAGGCAAATCCATCATTACTCCGGGTTGACCGTCGGGACGTTGTACGCCGATGGTGCCAGTTTCAGGAGGTGGTGCACTACTTAGTACGGCTTCCCGGGCATCTCCGATCTGTCCATCAAAAATAATCAGGGATTCGTCTAGTTCATCCTCCAGGGCTGCCACTTCCCCGTCTCCCTCGACCAGAATTCCACCACCTGGATTAGCGAGCTCAGCAGATCCTGATTTGGCAATCAGAATCGAGCGAGTTGCAATCACCAGTGCGATGTTGGCCTGTTGTAGGGCTTCGCTGGTTTCTTGGAAAGGATCGTCGCCGCCTTCATAGCCGGGTAATCCTTCTAAATCATCTTCGAGCAGCTCAATGTCCTGGGTCGCCAGGATCACCGCGATACGGGCATCGCTCAACATATCTTCTGCAGCAGCAAGCTCTTCATCACTCTCTGCACTCGCCACAGCTTCACCTGCCTTTTGTAGTGCGCCTCCTGCCTTGGCAATTGCTTCCTGGGCTCTTTTTACATCTTCCTGCAAATCAGCGGGAATCTCCATGCCGCCGACGGAACCACTCTTTTCCTGGCTGGTGCCCTCGGCACTGCCGCCGGCTTCCGAAAAGTCGACAATTTCTTCGTTCTGGCTCTTGCCTGAGCTCCCGTCAACAAAAACGTCACCGGTATCTGCTTCAGCATCGCTGATCACCTTTGGGATCAGGGGATCGGTGTCCCGGGAACCAGCTTTAGCTATTTGCTCTCCAGCCTTTTGGAGGTCGTCACCGGCCTGGCTTTGTGCTGTTTGTTGATCTCCAGCCTCAGATCCGCTGGTACCGGAGTTCTCGCCAGGGTTCTGTTCGCCTGGCTCGCCGCCTGGTTTTCCCTTTTGACCGGATTTTTTGCCTTTTGGACCCTTGGCGACGTCACTGCCGCTAGAGCCGCCGCTCTTACCTGAAATATCCGGAAGTCCCGGGGAAGGTAAGCTCGGTGCCTCCGGTCCTGAAGGTGGGGACGAAGGGCCGCTTTTACCACCGGATGGAGTTGATGGCTGTCCAGAGGGGGATGGAGTCGGTATACCACTGGGCGTCGGGGATGGAATGCCTCCGCTGGAAGGCACGCTAGGCGTTGAAGGGGTCGTTGAAGGAAATGTGGGCAAATTTTTAGATTTACACCCAGCAATACCCAGCAACAGCGCTACCGTGGCGATGGGAAGTAGTCGCGAAGCCTTATTTAATGGGCGCATGGCACAAATTCCTGCGTTGCTAATCTGGGGTTAGTCATTTTGTCATGATTAACATGAAAGTTGCCTGAATAAAGTTCACTATATGTGCAGTAAATGTTCAATCGTATAGTTCTATGACCTGTTTCATACGCAAATCGTTCAACCGGGGCCAAACTATCTCGGTTCTGGGGTCGTATAGAACCGAATACGGCCGGAAATGCACTCAACCTAAGCTGCACTCTGTATAAGTGCAAAGAATTTGAGCTTTTGGAAGGAAATGAATGAAAAACCTGATTGTCCTCAGCTTATTAGCAACCTTCGTATTAACCAGTTGTACGACAACTGTACTGGTTGAGGGGACTGTACCGACACCGCTTGTGCGGAAAATTCCCGCCCGGGTCGGCATCTATTACGACGAAAACTTTAAGAACTTCAGGCATACGGAGGCCCTTGAGGGCGGAGGTACCTGGAAAATCAATCTTGGGGCTCAGAATCTCACTTTTTTTCGAAATCTGATGGGTTCACTTTTTGAATCGGTGAATGAGATACCGGGACCAGAGCCGGACCCAGTACTTGCCAATGAACTCGATGCAGTTCTAGTCCCGAAAATAGAAAAATATGGTTTTCTGACCCCCGGAATCTCAGGGCTCAATTTTTTCTCGGCTTCCATTCATTACAGGATCACGATGCTGGATATGGCTGGAAACGAACTGGCGGATTGGACCGTAGTGGGTTACGGCAAGAGTGAAGGCGGCGCGTTCAGCAATGATAAAGCGCTGGGTGAAGCTACCATGCTGGCGATCAGGGATGGTGGGGCGCGGATAGCAATCGACCTCGTCAATAAACCCGCGGTTGAGAAATGGTTGGTTCAGCGAGAGGAAGAAGCGAATGAAAACTAAGGTTTTGCTCCTATTGTTGGCTCTGGCGCTTGCGGGCTGTGTGACCGCGCGAGTCGAAGAACAACGCTCTACCAACACCGGAATTAAAACGGAGGAAGCGCTCGTCATTCTTGGACGGGCGAGCTACAACGATAGAGAAACGGAAGTGAGTTTTACGGATTGCCTGGCATCCGCGCTGGGCGGCGGGGAGTCACCGGTAACCCTGGTTGATCAGGAAGAATTTAAAGATTCCCTGTATCCCTGGTTCGAACCGAGAACTGCGCCGGCCAGCAGCGATGAGTTAAAAGATTTGTTTCAGCAGCCCGGCGTTGCTGAACAAATTCAAGAATCGAAGGTCCGTTACCTCGCCTGGATTGATGGAGACACTATTACAACGGATAGCGGCGGCAGCTTGAGTTGTACCATTAGCCCACTTGGCGGTGGCTGCTTTGGAATGAGTTATTGGGAAGAGGACGCGTCCTATGAGGCCTCGATTTGGGATCTAGAGAATCTCACAACAGCTGGCGCAATTAGCGCGGATGCCAACGGTACGTCTTACCTTGCGGGATTAGTTATACCGATTCCCATTCTTGCCAGACCCGGTAATGCAGCTTGTCAGGCACTTGCGAGTCAGTTGCGAAGCTTCCTCACTGATTCTTAGAACCATCGGTGTTGGTGACGACTTAATTCGGCGCGCCCACTCCCGTACTGATACTGATTTTGGTTTCAGGTATGCGTTCTTTAAATAGGTAGTTTTGATGCAGGTCCATGCCTTCGGTCTCCGCTAGTTCGCCTTCAACAACCCTGGGGCGATAACGCATGCCAGCGACAAAATTTCGCATCTGCTTTCTATCGGAATTGGCCACGTTGCCGTCCTGGATCACAGCATTGCGGACCCGCCCGTCTTCGCGGATGTCAAAGCGTATATCAACAAAGAGTTCTTCACCTTTTTCAACGCCAACGGGATGTCGAAACAAAACAGGTTGGATGGGAACTTCTGGGTGCAATCGTTTGGGGCGTGCAAATAGCTCGTATTGAAGTTGCTCCTGGGCCTGGTCATCGCTCAGCAGTTGCCACGCCTCGATGTATAGATCCCCAGCGCGAGAATCTGACGTCAGGGTGTATAGGTCTGCCAGATCAACAAGTGCTTTGGCATGATCGGCTTTATCTGTTGCTGGATTGCCACGAACAATACTCAAGGCGCGTTCCATAGGCCGTTCAGCATTAATAAGACCGGTTCCTCGCTTGAACTTAGCGCGCGCGAGCCCTTTTAGTGGTTCCACCAAACGTAGGTCGGTATCTCCGTACTTGTCCTCGATAATTGAGATTGAGCGTTCGAACATTCGGGTGGCTTCTCGGAACAAGCGATCTCGATACATCCGTTCTTCTTGTTCAGCATTAAATGCGATGGATGCACCGCGATTGGCGAAGTAGTTCCCGAGCTGATTTAAGGTCGGCATCAGTTCTTCACTAGCCTGACCGTAGGCCTTCTCACTTACTTTTAGGTTGAATCGTTGTTCTAGATCCGCATCAAGGTGTGCACCCTGGGCCATCTTGACCCCCGCAATTGCCTTGATCACGGGTAGTTGCCGGCGGCTGTAGACACCGTCCTGACGATGGACAATGTGTTGCGCCCGGCGGAGTGAGTCTTCAGCTTCCGTGAATAGATCCTCGGCGTTTTCGGTATAACTCCTGACCATCAGGATGTTAAACAGATCAGGGTGAAAAGGATCAAATGCCTCGATTAACTCGATCGCCCGATCAGACTGCATGACTGCGACCCCGCGATCTCCCATCATTGCTTGAATGACCGCGTAATTTGAGAGTGCCCGGGCGAAACTAATTTTATCAATCGTTTCATCCGACTCCGCAATCTCCACCATCAATTTACCCAGGGCGAGAGATTCATCAATTCTTTCTGCCTCAATTGAATGGGTGAGTTCTACGTTTTTTTGCTGCAGCTGAGTTGCCCTGATATCTCGGAACAGATAGTCCGAAATTGTGTCATTGCCATAGAGTAAGGTGGGTGTTGTTAACACGAGCAGTAGGGATGCTAGCCTTATTTGATATCGCATCAGCTTCTTTTCTTAAGTTGTTAGATCGGAAATTTCTGGATCAGTCGATAGTTTTCGGTTGCCACAAGCATGCCGTCTTCCATTCTTGGCCGGAACCTGGTCTTACGTACCACCTCTCGCATCAGACGTTGTAGTTTTGTTGGTGCCGCGCCTGTGATGGTTTTAATATTTTGGGTGCGCCCCTCGGCATCAATATCGAAGATTAACTCAACTTCGATCTCCGAGAGCATTGCGTCTGAGTGGAATCGAGATGGCAGTACCTGGAGCAATTGTTTGTGCAAAAACTTAATGGGTTTACCCGTCGTGCGCATCGCAGGATCCTGGGGATAGTCCTGGCTCACTGTTCGGTCCCTGATTCTGACATTAACATTGCTGTCATCATCCGTGACAAAAAATTCCTGAGGAGGTAAAGAGTCTTCTGTGAGTAGATCCTGGCGAGAAATTTGCCGTAGTTCCTGACGACCAAACATATCAGTTTCAATCCGCAGAATTCTTGCTTCGTTAGTGCGGCCATTATTAAGTGCCTGGGAGAACGCAATTTTTTTAGGTGCGGAGAATTCTTCAACACGGTCAGCCGGAGACATCAACGACCAGGCCTTCCCGTAGTAGATAATTGCCTCGTCCTCATCACCGGCAATTGTGTAGGTGTCGGCAATATCTAGATAGGTGGATACCTTCAATTTGTCATCAACATCGCCACTTTCCACCAGTTCCAGAGCCTGCTGCATGACCCGAGTGCCGCAGCAAACCCGTTGTAACCTTTTTAGTTTTGCCAGCTGTTTAAGATAGGGCAGTTGTTCAAGGGTACCTTCGCCGAAGTGCTGCTCAACAATCTCGATTGCCTGTTCGGTTAGCCTCCTGGCACGCTGTAGTTGTCCAGTCTCGGCGTACCAGGTTGCCAGCTTGTCGATCGCGGGCAACATTTCCAAACTATCGGGTTCTGCTGCTTGGGTATTGACGTAATAGGCAAAACGCTGCTGCTGATCAGCCTGAATAGGTTCGCCTTTTGCCAGGTAAATATTGGTCAGCAGATCAATACCTTCAATTTGAACTGGGGTGTGGACGCCCCCGTGACGGTGGCTGACATGCTGTGCCCGATGGATGGACTCAATTGCCCCATCGTAGTCCTGGATCTCAAATTGGGACCTTGCCAAACCCATCAAGGGTTCAAACAGGCTAAAATCGTAGGCGCCAAGGGATTCTTCAGCCGCAGTGATTTCCACCTGATATTGAATCACGGCCTTGTCGTGTTGGAGGTCCTGTTCTAGTGCCAGACCTGACAGCTCGGCGTGCGCCGGCAAAGCGAGTAGCGAGGCAACAATCAGGACTGCTAAATACAAATCGGTTCCATACATGGTAGTGGTGATGGGTACCTTTAGATAAACATAGATCCGTATATTGAGTATATGTTTCCGCAATAAAAGTTCTTTTTCCAGTCCGACAGAACCTTTTGTCGGAAGATTTGGTCTAAATCAATGGGATTGCGTAGGTTTTGTGTGACCTTTGGTCTAGACACCGGTCTAAACCGGCTAAGCAACCACTTTGAAACGGGTATTTGAACAAAATGGAAGAAACGTGTTTATGATACTGACTATGAAAATCAGTCAATCGATACAAACACTATTCGGAATCCTCCTACTTTGTCTGGTGACGACGGTTGCTCAGGCTGTTTCTCTTGAAGAAGAGATCAAGCTTGGTCAGGAAGAGCACCGTAAGATGATCGCGCAGTTTGGCGTTTATCGAGACAAGGAGCTGCAAGCCTACGTCGATATGGTGGGTCAAAGGGTTGCCAAAGAAAGCAGCCGCCCAGAACTAGAATATACCTTTACCATTTTAAACGACGAGATGATCAACGCCCTCGCACTGCCCGGCGGTTTTGTCTATGTGACCCGGGGCATCCTCACCAATATGAATTCGGAATCGGAATTGGCGGCGGTATTGGGTCACGAGATTGCCCATGTGACTGAGAAGCATGCTTTCAAGAGTCAGAATCGAGGCAAAGCCATGTCCGCTCTGTCTACGGTGGCGGCCATATTGACCCAAAATGGCGCGGTGGCGGAAATCGGTAATCTATTTGGCGGCGTGTTAATCCGCGGTTACGGCCGGGAGCTTGAACTTGAAGCGGATCGCGTGGGTGCTGAGTACATGGCCAAAGCAGGCTATTCACCGGATGCGATGTTAAAAACCATCGAAATGTTGAAGAACAAAGACAGAATTGAGATAGAGCAGGCTAGACTCGAGAAACGTCAGCCAGCCGTTTACCACGGGATATTGGCGACCCACCCGGATTCTGATACTCGATACCGTGAGGCCATTGAAGCCTCGATGGCTCTGATCAAAAATTATGATGAATTTATTAAGAGTGATGAATTCCTCGAGAAACTAAATGGTATGGATTACGGCAACTCGCGGCAGTCTGGGGTTGTTAGAAAACGGACCTTCTACCATCCGAAGATCGGTATCAAGTTGAATTTTCCTGAAAACTGGCGCATGGAATCTACCAAGTCTGGTGTGCAAATGGTGTCGCAAACTGGTGACGCGCTATTTGCTTTGAATACTGCACGGATCAAAGGAGACCAGACCGCCAAACAATACGCTGAAGACGTCATGCAAATGGATATTCGTGAGGGTCGGGAAGTGACCATCGCCCATCTTACTGGCTACCTGGGTATTGCTGACCGTGCAGAGTCACCCTACGGTCCTCGACCGGTCAGGTTTGCAATATTGCAAAATGAGCGACGCCGCATCCAATATATTTTAACCGGTGCCGGAAAACATGATCTGCATCGAATTGCCAATGACCGGGAGTTTATCGCAACCATATTTAGTTTCGATAAGATGAGTGCAGAGGACCGTAACGTCGCAAAAGCACCAAGAGTCCAAATTCTCAGAGCAGAAGAGGGCACCACAATGGAAGCATTGGCGGAACGTTCCCCGATTACAAACTACGCCCTGCAAACGTTGCGTGTTATGAATGGGCTCTACCCCGACGGCCAACCAGAACCCGGACAGCTCATTAAGGTCATTGACTGAGAGTGAGTGTCGTTCCTGCGACTAAAGGTAAGCATTTAGCTAAACGCCTAAATCCATTAGATCTTCATGGCTTTTGAGCTGTTCTGTATTCGACACCAGAGGGAAACGGCCTCTTGCAATAAAGTGTGTCACTCCCAGGATATCGATGTATTCACTCAGGCGATCTTTGACGTAGGCAGCGTCTCCGATGATGGCCCAGTCATCAATTCCAGCACCGGAATCTCGCATGGCGTGGGGCAAACCATCGTCCAGAGCAGCTTTCAGGTTTTCCCGTAGCCGACTGTTGTCACTAATAAAGATACTGCGCATGACCGGCACAATAGGAACCGGTTTGTTGCCGGCATCCGCCACCGCCTCGTTAAATTGTTGGTAGTTGTCGGTCAGGGTTGCAAGGGTTTCAATCGGTGACGCAAGGTAGGGGGTCCCGAGTCTGCCGGCCTGCTTCAGGGCCAGGGGACCAAAAGCTGCCATCCATAATTCCGGATGGGGGCTCTGGAAGGGCAATGGGGCGAGGATCACAGGTTGATCATCGTCGAAAGCGACGGGTTCTCCTGCCCAGGCGGCTAACATCAAATCGAGGTTCTGCTGGAAACGTTTTCGCTTCTCCTTTGTTGGCAGATCAAAGGCTTTGAACATCCCGGCTTGAACCCCCCGACCTAATCCCAAAATAAGTCGCCCTTCGCAGAGTTGGTCTAGTACCGCAACTTCCTCTGCTGCCTGTAGCGGATGTCGAATGGTGATGAGATAGGAGGTTGTGCCGAGTTTGATGGTACTGGTGCGAGCAGCAACTGCGGCGAGCAAGGTGAGGGGCGATGGAATCGACCGCTGGTCGCCGAAATGATTTTCCGGTAGCCAAAAGGAATGAAAGCCCATTTTTTCTGCCAGCTCAGCTTGTTCAGCAAGATGCGCGGCTTTGATATTGTCGCCCAGAGACCAGGGCGTTACGGCAAATTCTGTCATGGGCAGAGGTAATCACATTTATTGCGCTGGGCAAAGCTTAACTGCGGTTGTTTTGCATATTCGCTGGGTGTTGCGCTTGATACGGTTTGCGCTTCGATTCTAAACCCGGATGAAGCATTACTGGATATCGGCAAATCTCCATGAAAAAGTTGCTGAAGCCGCGCTTCTATCATCAAGCCTGTGGCAAAATACATAAAATCGAATTTTATGCTGGAGTGTCTAACGTGAATCCTAATACCCCCGTGCTGGTTGGTGTCAGTCAAATTTTACAACGCATCGATGATCCATTAGCGGGCAAGGAACCCGTTGCGATGATGTTGGATGCCATCCATGAGGCCGCCGCAGATACAGGAAACCCTGCCATCATTAAAGACGCGGATTCAATTCGAGTCATACGTGGCGTTTGGCGTTACAAACAACCCGCTAAATATCTTGTTGAAGCGCTGGGCTTATCAAATGTTGAGACCATGGGTACACCCTATGGCGGCAATATGGTTCAGTCCTGCGTTAATCGGTCGGCATTGGATATCTTAAGTGGTAATCGCTCGGTAGTGATTATTACCGGTGCGGAAAATGGTAACAGTCAGGCAAAGGCGCGAAAGGCGGGCGTTGAAATTCCATACCTGGATTTACAAGGTGAGTACGATGCAATGCTAGATGAGGATGTACCTATGTCCTCGGAAGGCGAAATTGCAGTGGGTATTCGAGCCCCTATCCAGATTTACCCCATTTTCGAAAATGCTTTACGGCACCAGCGGGGAGAATCAATTCCTGATCACGCCAAACGCATTTCAGAGCTGTGGGCGGGCTTTAGTCAGGTGGCAAAGGATAATCCCACCGCGTGGTTAAGAGATCCCGTTGATGCTGAAACCATCCGTACCGCGGGGCCAAAAAACCGCATGGTGAGTTTTCCCTACCCTAAGCTGATGAACTCTAATAATGCAGTTGATATGTCCTCGGCTTTGATTATGTGTTCTGTCGAAAAAGCTAAGGCCCTGGGTATCCCAGAAGAAAAATGGATCTATCCGTTAGCGGGGACCGATGGCCATGATCATTATTTTGTGTCCAATCGAGAAAACCTCTATTCATCTCCGGCCATTCGCATTGCTGGAAGCAGGGCTCTGCAGCTTGCTGATATGACCGTGTCAGATATTGATCTGTTGGATGTCTACAGCTGCTTTCCTTCTGCTGTGCAAGTTGCCATTAATGAACTGGGGCTGGACGCATCAAAACCCCTCACCATTACCGGTGGCTTGACCTTTGGCGGCGGACCTTTGAATAACTATGTCATGCATAGCATTGCGAAGATGGTGGAATTGCTGCGGGAAGGTAAGTCCCAGCGCGGTATGATCACTGCAAACGGCGGTTACCTGACCAAGCACGCATTTGGCATCTATTCCGATGAACCGATGCAGGAGTTTGCCTACGAGAATGTTCAGTCTGAAATTGATGCCACGCCTTTTGTTGAGGTGGTTGAGCAACATGATGGTGAAGTCACAATTGAATCCTATACGGTGATGTACGGCCCTAACGGTCCAGCGGTTGGTCATGCGGCCTGTTTGCTGCCCGATGGTCGCCGTACCTGGGCCAATACGGAAGATCCAGCGGTTGTACAGGCGATGACGGAAGCTGAGTTTTGCGGTAGATCAGCCACGGTAAAAAACAATGTACTGATAACCGTACAGCAGGTGGCCGCAGGATGAATAGTTACCTAAAGAAAATGGGCTACGGCCCCGAAGACAGGGTGCTGATCACCCATATTGATGATATTGGCTTTAGCCATGCAGCCAATGAAGGTTCATTTGCCTGTTTGGATGTTGGTGCGGCTTCCTGTGGCTCGATCATGTCCGCTGCACCCTGGTTTATGGAAGCTGTGGATCGCGTGCGGGAAAACCCGAGTTATGATGTCGGGGTCCATTTAACGTTCACCTGTGAATATCCCTACTACCGCTGGCCGGCGGTCAGTACCCGAGATCCTGCCTCGGGTCTCTTGGATGCCGAGGGTTACCTGTGGCATACCAGGGAAGATGCGGTCCGGCATGTTCAGGTTGGTGCAGCGGAAACGGAAATGCGGGCTCAAATTGAGCTGGCCCTGGAAACGGGTATCGAGATTACCCACATCGATACCCATATGGGGAGTGTGGTCCACCCGAAGTTCCTGGGCATCTACCTGTCCCTGGCGACGGAGTATGGAGTACCGGCATTTTTACCTAATATCACTCGAGACCGGCTTCGGGAATTGAACCGCCTCGATCAGCAGGATGATTACCTGGCCATTTTGGAACAGATCGATAGTGCGGCTGTGCCAACTCTGGACGAGATTATTATTGATACCTTGCTACCCATCGAGGATAAGTCGGAGTTTTATCGGGATCATATTCGGAGCATTAAACCGGGGCTGACCCATCTGTTGTTCCACCCGGCAAAAATGGGCGAAGAGCTTTTGGCGATAGACAAAAAAGCCAGTGCTTCTCGACACGCGGATTATGTTGCCTACACCGACCCGAGCCTAAAACAGTTTATTGAAGATCAGGGCATCCATCTGATTGGGTACCGTGAGTTAAAACAATATTTTGGTTGATAGTCGGGGTAAGATTTTGGCGTCGGGTCCGGTTGCCGCGGACCTGGATTTTCTGCGTGAACAATTTGGCAACTCTGGGGCATGTACGGAGTTGCGTAACCCCCATGTAGAGTCGACGGTTTCAGTCGAAACAAAGTCGGCAGCTAAACCTTCCTCGGTGTTGATTTTGACCACTCGAGAACCGGTTCCCAGAGTGCTGCTGACTAAACGTCAGATCGGCATCCGTTTTGGCGGACATTTGTGTTTTCCCGGTGGAAGGGCTGAGCCAGGGGAATCCGTTGCGGACACCGCGTTGCGGGAATGTGAAGAGGAAATTGGTTTGCCGGCCACGGAGGTCGAGCTACTTGGCAGCTTTGGTCATTACTTTAGTCAGGCGGGATATCGAATTGATCCTCTGGTCGGTATTGTTGACCCGGCATTTGATTATCAGCCAGATCCTTCCGAGGTGGCGTCTATTCACTGGATTGAGCTGCAGCACATGTTGGACCCCGAGCGTTACGATCTAACCTGGATGGGTGCGGATAGAGCCTATTTTGGGTTTGATAATCACGAAATCCACGTTGGTGGTCCCACGGTTTCGTTGATGATTGGGCTGCTGGAGTGGCTTGCCGCCTAGTTGTGTGACGAGTGCTCGTGATGGCAGTCGTTATGGCGACAAATTCGATAATTTTGGATATGGGCCCCAGCGAGTATCAGACCGCCGAGTGATGTAACCAGGCGTTCACCGGTTATGCCGAACCAGTCGTGACCAAAAAAAGCTGTCAGCGCCAGAATAATCAGTCCAACCCCTCCTAGCACCATGGTTAATGGATCTTTATGTTTTCGGCAGCCGATCGTCAGCGCAATTAAACTCACCGGTAATATTAATACCAGCATCAGGAGGTGGAACACCTGCTCATCGAGGAATGCGCCCTGGGTAATGGGCGCCAGGGTCAATAGAAATGGGAGCGCGAGGCAATGCAGCATGCAAATGCTGCTCAATACAACGGCAATTCTGTCTAGCAGAGAGCGCTTGGTATCACTGGGCATGGGGTCTGATCTTCATATTAGTATCGCTAAATCTTTACAATTCTTTGATAACTTGCGCTTCGAAACAAGGCGCCAGACAAAGGACGCGCATGTTAGCTGCTCCGGCATTCAAAATACAGGGTTTAACACCACCCTATCTACTCTATAATCTCGAGAATCTCATTCAGTGACCGAAGACAACATGCCTAAGAGTCCAATATTCAGCCAGCTATTTGCTCGCTCTCCTATTTCTCCAATCCAGGAACACATGAAAGTGGCGCTCGCGACCGCTGCCGAGCTCCCCGGTTTTATGGAAGCCGTGTTCGAAGGTGATTGGGATAAAGCCAAAGAGTTTCACGAACACATTTCCGCTCTGGAGACAGAGGCCGATGTGATCAAACGTCAGGTTCGCTCAAATTTGCCGCGAAGCTTGTTTATGCCGGTATCTCGGTCCGATCTGCTGGAACTGGTTAAGACCCAGGATAAAATTCCAAACCGCACCCAGGATGTTGCCGGGTTATGTATTGGCCGGCGCATGGTTTTTCCCGATGCTGTTAAGCCTGAGATGCGGAGTTTCATTGAGAGCGTCAATGCGACGGTCGATGCTGCGGGAAAGGCTCTGGCTGAACTCAATGACTTACTCGAAAGTGGATTCAGTGGCCATGAAATTGAGTTAATCGAAAACATGATCAAAGAATTGAATAAGGCTGAACACGACACGGACAAGTTGCAAAGCCAGGTTCAACAAGCCCTGTTCAAGGTGGAAGAAGATATGAAACCCCTTGATGTCATGTTTATGTACCGAATGGTTGAGTCTCTAGGCGATATTGCCGACTACGCCCAATCCGTCGGTAGCAAAATGCTTTATCTCATCGCGAAATAGCTCGGAAGAATCTTAATATGGGTGTTATTGAAGACTACGGCAGTATTCTGCTGATACTAGCAATCATCTTTGGTTTTTTTATGGCCTGGGGTGTCGGTGCAAATGATGTTGCCAATGCGATGGGTACGTCGGTTGGTTCAAAAGCCATTACCATCAAACAGGCCATTCTGATTGCGATGATATTTGAGTTTGCCGGAGCCTACCTCGCGGGGGGTGAAGTGACCTCAACGATCCGCAAGGGCATCATAGATCCGGCGGCAATAGCCGGCACACCGGAACTGTTGGTATACGGCATGATGTCGGCGTTACTCGCGGCAGGTATCTGGCTACTGGTGGCGACCATGATGGGATGGCCGGTATCCACTACCCATACGATTGTGGGTGCCATTGTTGGATTTGCCTCGGTGGGAATTTCTGTTGATGCGGTTGCCTGGGACAAGGTGGCCTCTATCGTCTCCTCGTGGGTTGTCTCGCCCCTCCTGGCGGGATCGATATCTTTCCTCCTATATATGAGTGTGCGGCGATTTATTTTTGGCTCTAAAGACCCCTATCTCGCGGCGAAACGACTGGTTCCAGTTTATATGTTTATGGTCGGATTTGTTGTGTCAATGGTAACCCTGGTGAAGGGACTAAAACATATTGGGCTTGATGTCAGTTTTGAACAAGCATTGGTCTACGCCATTGGCGTGGCGTCATTAATCACGATTATTGGTGCGGCGGCGTTAACCCGGATCAAACGCGTGTCGGAATCCCAGCAGCACAATATTGTGACCGTGGAACGCATCTTTGGTGTGTTGATGATCTTTACAGCCTGTTCTATGGCCTTTGCCCACGGATCAAATGACGTCGCGAATGCTATCGGTCCACTTGCGGCCATTAATGGCATTGTTGAGTCCGGCGGTATTGTCGGGCAAAAATCTTCTATGCCCACCTGGATCCTGTTTCTCGGTGGCGCGGGCATTGTAGTGGGGCTGGCAACTTACGGCTACAAAGTGATTAGAACAATTGGTACACAAATTACAGAGCTGACCCCGAGTAGTGGTTTTGCCGCGGAGCTTGCCGCTGCAACTACTGTGGTACTAGCTTCGGGATATAGCCTACCGGTATCAACGACTCACACACTGGTGGGTGGTGTTTTAGGGGTAGGGCTTGCTCGTGGTATTGCCGCGCTAAACCTTCGGGTTGTTGGCACCATCTTCGTCTCCTGGCTGGTTACCTTGCCCGCTGGCGCATTATTGTCCATTATCTTCTTTTACTTTTTCAAATGGATATTCGGCACCGGTTAATCACTCCGGCGCACCGGGGAGGTTCTAATCAGTAGTCAGCAGACAGACAGCAATATTGAAAAAAGTTTTACAGATCAGGTTGTAGTGGTCACCGGCGGTGCCGGTGCCCTTGGCCAGGCCGTTGTTGAGTGGTTCACCCAACGTGGTGCTAGAGTCGCGGTGCTCGACTATAGTGACGATCTGCTTTCAGGCGCATTTCCTTCTCCTTCTTTACAACATGCCTACATCGCCTGTGATCTAACGGATCGCGATTCTACCGCCGTTGCTATCAGTCGCGTGGTGCGGGAATTTGGTGGTATCGATGTCCTCGCCAACATCGCCGGTGGATTTATGATGGGTGATCCTGTCCACGCCACATCAGATAAAACCTGGGATTTTCTGTTTGATTTAAATACCCGGTCGGTGCTCAATACCGCGGCTGCCGTTGTGCCTATCATGTTAGAGAAGGGATCCGGCAAGGTAGTGAATGTTGCTGCCCGGGCGGGTCTGGCGGGAGCCGCAGCAATGGGTACCTACACCGCTTCTAAGGCGGCGGTGATGCGTTTGACCGAAAGTATGGCGTTGGAACTGCGGGAGCAGGGCGTCAACGTTAATGCGGTCATGCCCAGCTTGATTGATACACCGAGAAACCGCGCGGATATGCCCGACGCGGATTATTCTAAATGGGTGAAACCCTCGGATATTGCTGAAGTGATCGGCTATCTGTCGTCACCCTCGTCAAGGGCGGTTCACGGTGCCTGTGTACCCGTGGACGGCTTGAGTTAATTCAAAAAAAATAGAGAGAGTGGACGCTATGGAAGATTGGATTCTTTACGACGTGAGTGAAGGTGTCGCCACCATTACGATTAACCGCCCGGAAAAACGAAACGCGATGACCTACCAAATGCTCGGTGAATTTATCGAGACAATGGCCAGGGCGAGCGAAGATTCAGAAGCAAGGGTGGTCATACTGACGGGAACGCCGGGCTCATTTTGTGCAGGAACGGATCTTGCGGACCTCGCCACCAAGCCTGGGGCAACACGAGGTTTACGTGGTAGTGCGGAAGAAAAAGGTCGTTGGTGGCCAATTGTTTCCTGCCAAAAACCTGTGATTGCGGCGATTGATGGGCCGGCGGTTGGGATGGGGGCCGAGTTCACATCTCAATGTGATATTCGAATTGCTTCAACCCGGGCGAAATTTGCATGGAATTTTGCCCACCGGGGCCTGGTTCCGGATACCGGTGCTGGGAGTTGGTTGCTACCCAAATTGATTGGGACATCCCAGGCTCTGTGGTTGCTTTACTCCGGTGAGTTTATTGATGCACAAAAAGCCCTTTCTCTCGGCTATGTAAATGCCGTGGTTGAGCCCGAAGAGGTCCTGCCGAAAGCGCAAGAAATGGCTCTGGCGATTTTACAGGGTTCACCATTTTCCCATGAGCGGATTAAAACATTGGTCTACGAGGGGCTCGGGAACTCAGTGGATGAACACATGGTGAATCACACCACAGCATTAGCTGAATGTTTTAAATCCGCTGATCATGCTGAAGGAGTGGCATCATTTCTGGAACGGCGACCCGCAAAATTTACCGGGAAGTGAAATTGTGAGTCTAATCAAACCCTGGCCTCGAACCTCGTCTCGT
>TARA_R110002072_G_scaffold303031_1_pt1 | contig 37216 bp, 25 predicted proteins | sample TARA_R110002072 | Tara Oceans TARA_R110002072 (sample SAMEA4397118) | marine metagenome | biome: Polar Biome; feature: [SRF] surface water layer (ENVO:00010504); material: water (ENVO:00002006), including particulate matter (ENVO:01000060) such as... | depth 5 m
ACAAAGTAAACTATTTTTTACTCCCCAACTTTTAGGACTGATCCATAAAAACCTCCAATCCCACCAACCATAAAACAAGTAACTAGCGGTTATAATTAGAAAATTTTGAAGCTTGAGACTTTTGTTTGCAATAAACCAATAAGCGAAGAAGACAATTGGCAAGAAAACAGCAAAATCAATAGAACTAAAAAGCATGTATTATCTTAAATTTCTTACTATGATTTTTATTTTTGGTGATGTTCTATTCTACTCAAAACTAATTAAAAATTGTCAATCTAAGACCTTCGGAGAAAAGTTGTTGAATTTTATTTTTCATGACTAACACTTTGCTGTCAATAACTCTCTACATCTATTTTCAACCAAATGTAAATTACTTCTACCTTAATAGTCAAATTTAACCTATGACGAAAAAGAAAAAAATTGCCGTTCTAGACACTTCTGTTTTACTACACGACCATCAGGCTATTACTACTTTTAAAAACCACGATGTCGCTATTCCAATAACTGTTTTGGAAGAATTAGATAATTTTAAAATTGGTAACGACACAAAGAATTTTTCTGCAAGAGAAGTTATTCGATTCATTGATAAATTATCTACCAATTCGAGCTTGCAAGAATGGATTTCACTCGGAAAAGACAAAGGAAACTTTAAAATTGTACTGGCAACAGACCTCAAAGGACTAAATGCAGAAAGTATTTATGCAAAAGGTAAAAACGACCATAAAATTATCAACGCTGCCTTACATCTCAAAGAAGAAGAGCCTAAAAAAGAAGTAATTCTGGTCACCAAGGATATTAATTTGCGTATAAAAGCAAAAGCTCTGGGCATCAATGCAGAAGATTATAAAACAGGAAAGGTGAGCGATGATATCTCGAAGAAATCGGGCGTTTGTACTATTGAGAACATCGATTCTGATCAGATACGGCAAATTTTCACCAAAGGTAGAATAGATGAAAATGGAATTCTGGGAGATAAAAAAGTCGCCAATGGATATTATATTTTAAAGAATGGTAAATCATCTTCTTTGGCCGTTTATAACCCACATTTAGATCAACTCGAACGCATAGAAAAGGAATTCGTTTATGGTATAAAACCCAAAAATGCAGAACAGGCATTTGCTCTCAATGCGCTACTAAATGAAGACATCAGATTAGTGGCTTTACAAGGTGTAGCAGGAACGGGTAAAACACTCCTAGCACTGGCATCTGCTTTGGAACATCATAAAAAGTACCAGCAAATTCTTTTGGCAAGGCCCGTAGTTCCATTGTCAAACAAAGAAATCGGATTTTTGCCGGGCGATGCCAATGATAAAATTGGACCCTATATGGAACCGCTTTGGGATAATTTGAAATTTATAAAGTCCCAATTTGGAGAAAATGAACGCAAACACAAAGCAATCACAGAGTTGCAGGAAAGTGGGAAAATTGTCATTTCTCCTTTGGCATTCATCAGAGGTCGAAGTTTATCTAACATGATATTCATTGTGGATGAAGCACAAAATTTAACACCACATGAAATTAAAACAATTATAACGAGAGCTGGAGAAAATACCAAAATCGTGTTCACAGGTGACATCAATCAAATTGACACCCCTTATTTAGATGAACATAGTAACGGACTTGCTTACCTAATCGATAAACTGAAAGGACAAGAGTTATTTGCAAGTGTTACTCTAGAGAAAGGAGAACGTTCAGAGTTGGCTAACTTAGCGAATGAACTTTTGTAGGAAGGTTCTGGTTAAATTAAGGGAATCAAACTACTTGTCTAAAAGAAAAATCTCCCGTTCAACCATTCCGGATCGATAGTAGCTCCTTTTCTTTTGTAGAATTCAATTGCTGGTTCGTTCCATTCTAAGATTTGCCAATCCATTCTGGCTACCTTTCTGTCTTTTGCAATTTGCACCACGGCGTCAAATAATTTTGATCCTGCGCCTGTTTTTCTATGCTCAGGGAGAACAAATAAGTCCTCTAGATAAATCACTGGGCCTTTCCATGTAGAATATGCAGTGAAAAACAAAGAAAAACCGATGACAATAGCATCTTCCTCTGCTACAAAAGCTTCGCAAAGCTTGCTGACAAATAAATCGTTGTGCAATTTTTCTTCCGTGTTGATAACGGCTTCTAAGTCCCTCTCATATTCTGCCAGCCCCTTAATAAGTTGAAGAATTGAAGTAACATCTTTTGGTTCTGCTGATCGTATCATTATTGAACTCCAGCTAAATTAAATCTTAAACGTAAACCAGCACTCATGTTTCCTGTATTATAAGAAGTTGCGATTTTTGGCGTGTTCAACGTTTGGTCGTAATACAATTGAATGGTCAAGAATTTCGATATGTTGTAATCTGCAGATGCTTTAATCGATACTACTTTCTGTCCGGCTGTTGCTTGATCGGTTTGTTCAACTACTTTTCTAATCACGGTTAAATTATCTCTAAACGAGAAGTCGAAACGAACATTAATTGGACTTGGATCTATTTTCTTTGAAATCTTAATCTTCTTGAATTTATATCCCAACCCTATCACAAATTCAGTTCCAAGAACTTCGGTCACTTGATTATTATTCAGAGAAAGTGTCGCACTTTTGTCTTTCTTGTATTCAAATTTCGTGATTAATCCTTGTCCTTTCACAATCCATGTTGCATCGAAACCAATAAGTGGAGAGAATCGTTCTGTTATAGAAACATTCTGTATTTGCATCCCTGCAATGAAGTTGTTATTCAAGTCTCGAGCAGATGCATTTCCATTTGCGTCGAATGCAGCATTCAAGTTTGTTTGCATTCCTGAAACACTAACCGTAGAACTATAAGCATGTCTTAAAACAAAGTTCCGTAGTACTTTCTTCATGAATTTAAACTTCTTGAGTCCATTGTAGTTAATTGACCAATTGGGCAAAGGAACATTCTTTATCGGATTGATATTCTTCTCGTTTATATTTCGGTTAGTATAAGAGGTTAAGAAAGCTCCCAGAACCACTTCTTGTTGAGTACCGCTGTAACCGTTATAATAACCTGATGTGGTTGATGTAGAGTTCGTATTTGCGGCACCCAATAGTTGTGAAACTTCCTTTCTGTTCTCTAACATCTGAGCAAAAACTGATGATTGATATTCTTTTCCTAATTTAGTGAAAGCAGAATTAATAGAAACATTAGAATAAGTAACTGTCGAGAGTTCCACTCTACTTTGACTTTCAAACTGCGAGGTGGTTGAATTCCATCTATAAAATTCATTCGTGCTATTACTGAACGTTCTGTTCATGGACAATTCAACGGAAACGTCTTTTATTGGTTCGAGGGTTGCTCTCAAATTCAAGTTACTTGTACTAGAATTAACAAATTGTTTATTCAAATTCTCGTTCTGCACTAACCAACCGTTATCTCTTGCTGTTTCTGCTATGTTGTAACCAGTTTCTCTTCCCCAGATATCATATCGTTGTTGTCCGAAGATAAAACCTCCCATTCCACTATTAAAACTAGGGTTAAATCCTAATACACTGGTTTGTTGATTATAGCCTGGCAATAATGTCCCGTCAGTAATTGTATAAGTTCCTGAAACGTTTCTGACACTCATAACCACACGCGCTAGGAAGCCAGCTACGGGATTTACTTTTTTATCCTTACGTTCTTTTCTGCGTTCCTCTCGCTTCTCTTTTCGCTCTCTACGGCGTTTTTGACGCAATTCTTTTTTGGTCATTTCATCCTCGGGCTTCTCTTCGATAACAGGTTTTGGTTTTTTTGTATTTCCCCCTTGTTTAGGTTTACTTATTGCCGAACCTCTTGTATTTCTTCTACCCGCTTGATTCACTTTCTTAAAAAATGGAACTTTATTATACAAATTAGTAAAGTTCAACTGAGCAGTCATGTTGATGTTTCTACTGTTCTGAATGGTATTCCCAAATTCAGGCTGAGCAAGAGGTGCTCGTTGCCAATTATACGAAGAAGAATATTTTGTGTTAGCACTGATCCAATCTGTAGCTGGAATTTTGTCCAAAGGAAGTGTGTAACTTACGCTGTAATTATGCGCATAGTCCATCGTTCTACCCAAAGTTCCTAATTGCGAGCCGATTGAATCTTTAAATGAACGGTAGCCGTCAGGATCGTTTTTTCTATCTACACGACCGTCTCCTTCTTCAAAAATAGACCTGTTTGTCGCATCAAACTTAAATTTCAATTTTTTCGTAATGTCATGAGCTAAGCTGTACTTCCTGTTCCATCCAAATTGCTTCACATACACCGGTCTGAATTCATAGTCTGGAACAATGTTATTTCTAACTTGTCGTTCGTTATAGCTTCTCAAGGCATCCGTAGAAAAGGAGATATTTTTTGGTTTTAGATAAATATTAGCCTCTCTAATTAAGGCAAACCATTTAGATTTTTTTAAGAATTTAGATTTCTTAAATGGCATAAATGGTTTCGCCGTAAAAGAATAATTATAATTCAACCCCCCACTCCACGTTTTTGTTCTGTCATAGTTGGTGTTAAAGTCACGACTTAAATTCTCAGCGTATGAATAATTTGCCGACCAATTAGAAATTCTCCAAATTCTAGGTTTAGCCCCTGCTTTCATTTCCTTTCGGACATTGGTGAAATTATAGGACTTTCTCTCCGAAAAATCTTGCCCTAATCGAGCTCGCTCTCTTCGAGTTGCTAGATCATCGTAATCTTTTAATTTAATGTCTGGGTTAAACGGATCATATTGTGGATTAATAATTCCTAAAGAATAACCGTAGAAAAATGGCAACGAAACTTTTGCTCTTTTACCAAAGAACTGACCCAATTGAACGTTCGAATTCAAATCAAACCCAATTCGTTCGTCTCTTTGTCTTTCTTGCACTCGGCTTTCAACAGAACCCCAATTGACTCCGGAGTAATTACCCGACATATTTAGGTTGGCGAAGTCTGCAAATTGAACTTGCATTTGAGCAATAGCCGCAGAACCTCCTGAGCTAAGAAAATCAGATAAACGTAATTCATTCACCCAAACAGCCGCACATTTTGGTTGACCGTCTTCATCCCACGTATCAAGCGTATGAGAATTAACATGTGGGTTTCTAATTCCAATCATTATGGTCTTTAAGCCTTGTAAATTTGGACTCCCTTTTACTCGAATGATTCTGTCTTTATTCGCAGGATCATTTTTTGCATACTCAACAACGTAGGAAATAGAAGTATTCCCATCGCTAATCAGTTTATTTCGTTGCTTTTTGATGTTTAAAAGATCTTCAAAAACAATCTCGACAAAATTCTCTTCTGGCCACACATCTGTATCTAAATTAGAGCCCCATGTGGTTGTTTTTAATGGAATTTCATACTCGTAATAGTTATCCGTGAAATCTGTCCCTAATCTAATAAACATAGATAATTCATCGTCATCCAAAGGCTTTGATGGATCCACTTCCTCCGCATGAACAAACATTTTTAACTTCTTGTAATTACGGACATCAAATTGAACATTCCTATATGCGGCACGTGCATCTCCGTCTTGCAAATCACACACCTCTAAACTTAAGGACTGCTCATTCAAAAGTCGCTGAAAAGTCTGAGAAGGATCGACCTCTTGAACAATTCCTGGAGGTACGACATAATTGACCGGTTGTCTGTCATTATTCTCTTGAATATTAACCGCCCCGATGTCAAATGAGGTTAAATTCGGATCAATTACGATTCCTTCTCCATCATCCTCCAGACTTAATAAATATCTTCTCCACTCTCCACGAATAAATTCCATTCTTGCAAAACGCAAGACAACTTCTTCATCAAAATCTTTCAAAAACAATCGCATAAAACGAATGGATCTAAAATCAGATATCCCTCCGATTTTTCTTTCATAATTGGCAACAGGAATCTTAAATTGACACCATCTTTCTTGGTCTCCGTTTCCTTTATCATATATCTGAACGCTTGTGATAAAGTTTTTACCCACCACCATTTCGCCAGGGCTGATATTTAACTTATACTGAAAATAACTTTCTGATTCCGACAAGTTGTTATCTTGATTAATATCTTCTATATCTGGCGTGTTAGTACTAATAGTCGGGTAACCGTCCACATTGATAGAATTTGACATTTCAGTTGTCGGTGAATTTCCCTCCATACCGTTGTACTTTTTGTAGCGCTCTAATATGTTTAATTGTGCTGCATCGTAATCGTCGTCTCTGAAATAATCATAGTTATCATTCGACGGATCTGCTAACAGTTTCGATTTTGCCGTGGCATCGAGTGTTGCATTTGAGTTTATCCAACTAACATAATTACCAAATTCTGTACTCTCCTGTGAATCGTTCCACCCATCCAAACCAATATCTTGATTAACCCTTGCGTTAGGATCATTGTCAAAAGCATTCACGACAACTTGTTGTGTAGAAACACGCGACCACATTGTGGTATCAGTGTCCCCGGCAATCGAAGTTCCTGTTGGCGGCAATCCATTTTCAAAACTTTTTCGAGAATCTGGTAGAATGTCTTCTGAAATATTCCCTAAATTAATATATAAATCTCCTCCATTATGAATTGAATTCGGATTTACTGCTTCCGCATCAGCATGAAAAGGGTCCAGCATCCAAAACTGAATGTACTCGATATTTGTTTGCTCAAAATCAGTAGTCGTTAAAGCCCTCATAATACCACCCCATCTGCTTTCTGGATTTACGAAAGTCCCGTCTGCATTCACCGTATTGGTGGTGTCGTAATTATACATCCCTCTTTCCAAAGGGTAATAAGCCAAATCAAAAACAGAAACATTAAGAATAGAACCATACTGTGGGTCATAGTTCGGCCAAATATCCGTTTGATTTACCGTTCTCATTCTACTATCAGCCAATTGCGCTGGGTCATCCACAATATGTTGTGGTGTTAGATTGTTACTTTGGTAAAAAAGAGGATCAATGACATACCAAGCCAATTTTGACCGTTTAAACCCAGCCGATAAATCACTGTTTGCTGCCTCAGGAAATAAATCGGGTTGTCCTTTAGGAATAGAAGCTAAATGCCATGCTTGAAAAGACCTTAAATCAATTGTGCTTTGAGATCCCTCAAAATCATCCACATAGGATGTTCCTTCTTTGTTAATTGCTTTTGGTTGACCTGGAATTAAATGGGCGAACTCACCTGTAAACGAAAATGTTGATCTTTCTTTTGTCGAAATAACAGGCAAGAAATCAACCAGTTTCGTTAAGAATGGAACATCCGTTCTGTAAGCAACATCTAGTCCAATAACATTATTTTTAAAAGGCTCACTTCCGATATCTACCTTTTGAGTGACGGGTCTTTCCATCATCCTCATCCAAGTACCACCAATATTAAGTTTATCACTAAATCGATGGGCTACTCTTGCTCCCAGTAAGGATTTAGATTGAAAGCCAAAAACAGAATTACTCTCAATAGATATCTTAATTGGGGTGTTAGACTCAAGGACACCCGTATTTAATATTCTAACTCTTCCCAAATTGTAATCTACAGTGTAATCTTGTCCTTCAATCATTTTGATTCCACCTGCAGTAACCGTAACGGCACCTTCTGGAACGTTTAAAGCATTCAATGGAATATCTGAACTTACCGATGATTGATATTCTCCTTTCAAACTAAATCTGTTTTTACTCGGAATCTGCTGAGCGGCCGTTTTTGTCGAATCATACAACTCAGTATAGGCAACTTGGTCTATAACTGTTTGTGCTACCCCTGCAGCAGACAATTTATCTGCTAAGGTTTGTCCAAAAGGCTCTACTGTTGAAAAATAAACGCGTCCATTTCTAGTATTGATTGTCCCTCCATTTTCTGCCCTATTTCCTTGAAATTGAATTGGTACAAAATCGAAAACACCATCAGAAAAGGGCTGATTGTTTACGTTGATTTTATCCATTTCAACTAAAGTCACCAACTGTTCATCATCAATGCCAAGTATCGGCCCACCTAGAGTTGTTGTTCCTAAATTGTCTGCAGGAAAGAATGGAACTTTTACCGATGTTGCAGGATTATTGTATAATAAATCGAGTCTAAAGCCTAATTGATCAACTTGGTAAGCTCCAATAGAGTAAACATTTTTCATCATTAATCCCCACAATTTATTGTTCGGATTAGTAATGGTTGGTTTCAATAATTTCATGATTAATGCATCCTGTCCAGAGACACCATCTGTTGAAAATTCACCCACTTGATACGTTTGTCCTCTATACGTATATTCATAGGCAACACCCAGAACCTCATCGGTATTAAGTGGTAAATTCAATGAGATAAATCCTAGCTGTGCATTATATGAATATTCCTGCTCAGTTAATTTTCTTGCATTTTCTACCTTTTCATATTCTACAGCTTGTTCAAAAGGACCAGGGCTTACCACTTGAGAACTTAGAGCAGAAACAGCATTGTTAAATGAACGAACGAGAGGCTGCGTTGATGCCCAATCATACAAGCCGTTTGCTGAATTATCAGGAATATCTGTTGATGCAAAATTGCCTGGATTACCTTGACAGTTTTCGGCAACGGCTTCCCCTAAATCCGTGAATGCAATAACATTTCGAGTGTTTTCCGTATTGTTGGTTCTATTCGTAAGCCAAACCTCCATTCTCGTGATATTGATGGTAGAATTTACAATTGGTAAAGTTGACATTCCATTATCATAATTGTCTCTATGATAAAGGTTAATGAAATAGTGACGGTTGGCTTCATAGTTGTCCGCGTTCAATTCGAACTGCTGAACCTGCGCTTTGCCTTCAATGTTTATTTCCTTTCTTTGACCTTTTGAAGAGGCAGCAATTAAGTCAACGGTGGTGTTTCCAAATTTCATTTGAGTAGTAACGCCAAATAGTGTTTGCGACCCTTGAATCAACGAAGTCGGAATATCAAATGACACATTTCCCAAACCAATTTTCTGCATTATTTGATCTTCGTTTCCCGTATATTCTAACTTAGAAACATTGTCAAAATCGAAAGCTGCTTGGGTATTGTAACTTACTCCTAATTTTAATTTAGTCCCAATTTGTCCAACTAAATTTAAGTTAATTTGCTGGTCGAAATCGAATCGCGTAATTTTTCGTTGTCTTTCTGGAATCAAAGGATTATCATATCGAGAGGAATTAACACCGAAAGAAAGTTCGACACTTCCTTGTGGTCTTATTGTTATCTGATCTGAGCCAAAAAAGTTCTCAAACAATTTACTCGGTATTTTAATAGGGAATTCTAATGGTTGGCTTGCTGCGGTTTGTTGGTCAATTTTATCTTTCCAATTCTCCTGCATTGATTTTTTTCTCTCATAATCCAAATACTCTTCCAATGTCATCATGGAAGGGTTTCTAAAATACAACCCTTTATCCCCTATGGTTTCTTTAAAAACATACGTCCCCGTAACTGGGTCATAAACGATTGTTTGATTCACCGAAGAAGGATCTCCAAGGTCAAAACTTTGGTTTGTAGATTGCGTTGGGTCAACATTATTGTTTATAGGAAATTGCAAGGTGTCTCCTTGTGCAGAGGACCATCCAACAGATAAAAACAGCAGGACAGCTGTTAGTTTCATATGTAGCGATTTCGTTTTGTTCAACCTATAAAATTTTCAGTGCTCCTTTAATTAATTCTTCCACTGATTCTTCACCCGTAGAAATTTTATCAATTGCTTTTTCAGCAGATTTTTTATCAAAACCTAAAGAAGTCAATGCAGTTAACGCATCAAATTGATTCGTATTGTCTGAATTGAACAAATTTTCACTCGAAAAGGCCATTTTTAACATTTTGTCCTTCAAGTCAATGATAACTCTCTGAGCCGTCTTTGCACCTATACCCTTAATACTTTGTATTGTTTTTGCATCTTCACTGGTAATAGAGTTGGCTATTTCTCCTGGCACCATGGAAGACAACATAATCATTGCCGTGCTTGGTCCGATACCTGAAACAGAGATAAGATGAGTGAACATTTCTCTTTCTATTTTGTCAGAGAATCCATAGAGAATTTGAGCATCCTCCCTAACGATTAGCTTTGTAAAAACGGTGACACTTTCAGAAGAACCGGTTGAACTAAATGTGTTCAATGAAACTTTTACTTCATAACCAACTCCATTGCAGTCAATTATAAAATCCGTGGGGTTTTTTTCAATCAATTTGCCTTTTAACTGTGCAATCATATTTTATTTGTTTTGTGCATCAACCACAGCAATTTTCACCATGTTAATAATTTCTCGTACTGAGGCTCCTAGTTGCAGAACGTGGATAGACTTTTTTAATCCAACAATTACAGGTCCGATAGCATCTCCTTCCGTCATTTCTTGTAAAAGCTTATACGCAATATTTCCTGATGAAAGGTTAGGGAAAATTAAGGTGTTTACTTTTTTATTCGCCAAATCCGAAAATGAAAACTGTTCATTCATCAAATCATTATTTAATGCAAAATTCGCTTGAACCTCACCGTCAACAATTAAGTTCGGGTCATTTTCCTTAATTAATTCTACCGCCTTTGACATTTTGGTTGCATCTTCTCCTATAGAGGATCCAAAATTAGAATAGCTTAACAAAGCAACTCGAGGAGTGACTTTGAATTTTCGTATCATTTTTGCAACATTTGATGTTATTTCGGCTAAATCTTTTGCTGTAGGGTTCAAATTGATTGTTGTATCTGCTAAGAACAAAGGTCCTCTTTTAGTGTTGAGAATATACATTCCCGCTATTTTGGTCATTTCCTTCTGCAATCCTACAATTTGCAACGCAGGGCGAACAACATCCCTATAGTTTCTTGTAATACCAGAGACCATTGCATCAGCATCTCCCATTTCCACCATCATCGCGCCAAAATGATTTCTTTCACGCATGATCTGAATCGCTTGAAACTCTGTTATCCCTTTTCGTTTTCGTTTGTCAAAGAATACTTGACCATAATTCACCCGTCTTTCCTTCTCTTCTTCGCATTTTGGGTCAATGATTATTGAATCAGGTAATTCTAAACTAAATTCTTCAATTAGAGCAGTAATTTTCTCCTTTTTTCCAAGAAGAATAGGAAATGCAACCCCTTCTTCCCATGACGTTTGTGCGGCTTTTAGAATGTTTAAGTTATCTGCTTCGGCAAAGACAACTCTCTTAGGAGAACGCTGTCCTTTTTCGGTGATATTTCTAATTAATTTATTGTCTAATCCCAATCTATTTTTCAATATCATTTCATAGGCATCCCAATCTTCAATAGGTTCTTGGGCAACACCTGAATCCATAGCTGCTTTTGCAACGGCTGGCGCGACATAATAAATTAACCTTGGGTCTATTGGTTTAGGAATAAATTGTTCTTTCCCAAAAGAAATGTTTTTCTCTCCATAAGCCTCTATTACTTCTTCTGGGATAGACTCTTTCGCTAACGACGATATGGCTTTTACCGCAGCCATCTTCATTTCTTCATTTATCGTTGTTGCTCTAACATCCATGGCTCCTCTAAAAATAAAAGGAAAACCTATGACATTATTGACCTGATTTGGATGATCAGAACGACCTGTTGCCATTAGAATATCTTCACGAGTGCTCATGGCGTCTTTGTAAGATATTTCGGGTTCTGGATTGGCTAATGCAAAAACAATTGGATCTTTGGCCATCCGTTTTACCATATCTTTAGAAACGATTCCTCCTTTTGATAAGCCAATAAATACATCTGCTTTTTTAAAAGAGTCGGCAAAAGAAACCTCCTTTTTATGTGTTGCAAAAAGTTGTTTGCTTTCGTCAAGTCCCTTTCTACCAGTATGCAGAAGACCTTTTGAATCGAACATGTAAATATTCTGCACTTTTGCTCCCAAAGAACAATATAGTTTTGCACAAGATTGTGCTGCCGCTCCTGCCCCTGAGATGATAATTTTAACTTTATCTATTTTTTTGTCGGCTAACTCAAGCGCGTTGATAAGCCCAGCCGAAGAAATAATCGCCGTACCATGCTGATCGTCATGCATAACGGGAATGTTTAGCTCCTCTTTTAGTCTCTTTTCTATTTCAAATGCTTCAGGAGCTTTAATATCTTCTAGATTAATTCCTCCAAAAGTAGGCGCTATTGCCTTGACTGTTTGTATAAATAACTCGGGGTCTGATGCATCCACCTCGATGTCAAACACATCTATATCGGCAAAAATCTTAAAAAGCAACCCTTTCCCTTCCATTACTGGTTTCGAGGCTTCTGGTCCGATGTTTCCCAAACCAAGCACCGCTGTTCCATTAGAAATAACGGCGACTAAATTCCCTTTACTCGTATATTTATACGCTTTATTTGGATCATCGGCAATTTCAAGACAAGGCTCTGCCACACCAGGCGAATAAGCCAAAGATAAATCTCTCTGTGAAGCGTACGGTTTTGTGGGTACAACTTCTATCTTTCCTGGTCTTCCAGAAGAGTGATAGTCTAATGCGTCTTGTTTTCTAATTTTTGCCATATAAGGTTTTTTCGAGCCGATAAAGATACAAAATTGAAGTGACTAGCGCGGTAATAAAACTATAAAAGCCAAGCTTAAAGAAACTTGGCTTTTAAAAAAATGTATTTATAGCTAGCTAACTTTCTTTTTTGACTTAGGGTTTTTGACAAAATTTTCTATCGCTCCAGTCATGGACGGCGCATTTGGCTGAGGTGCATGTAGATCTAGTCTTAATTTGTTTTTTACAATTGCATTGGCGGTCGTTGGTCCGAATGCAGCAATTACAGTCTCATTTTGCTTAAAATTCGGAAAGTTTTTTAAAAGTGATTCTATCCCACCTGGACTATAAAAAACCAACATGTCGTACATTACATTCTCTAGGTCTGATAGATCTGAAGCAACCGTTCTATACAAAATAGCTTTGGAATAATTAATGCCATTTGTATCCAAAGTTGCAGGTATTTTATCTCTCAAAATATCTGTGCAAGGAAGTAAGAACTTCTCTTTTTTATGCTTTTTTAAAGTGTCTATAAGGTCAACAATTGTCTGCCTTCCAAAAAACATTTTCCTTTTTCTATAAGGGACATATTTTTGAAGGTAATAAGCGATCGTTTCTGAAATACAAAAATACTTCATGCTATCAGGCACCTCAAAACGCATTTCTTCTGCAATCCTAAAATAATGATCTACCGCTGTTTTGGATGTCAAAATAACAGCAGAATGGGCAGAAATATCAACTTTTTGCGATCTAAACTCTTGAGCGCTAATGCCTTCAACATGAATAAAGCTTCTAAAATCGATTTTAATGTTGTATTTATCTGCTAAATCAAAATAAGGCGACTTTGCTCCTGCTGGCTTTGGCTGTGAAACCAATATCGTTTTAATTCCCATGCTCTCTTCCCTTTAACTATCGATGATAATTTATTTAATCTTAAAATTCTGTCATATATAATCTGAAACCAATCAATAACGGCAAAATTTCGAGGGTGCAAAAGTACAAAATTATGTAATACCATGAAACTTTATGTTCCAAAATTCTAAACAAACTTTTTATTAGTCGGAAAATAAACTCTGTTGATAGTAAAATAATGATGATTAGTGCCAAAGTATTTTCATTGATAGGAGTTAAAAACCAAAGACTTCCTGCAACAAAAAATGTAAGTCCTAAAAATTGTGTTCCGATAATTTTAAAGTAAACTAAACTGTATAAATTTTTCGACTCACCTGAGAGAGCAGATGTCAATAAAAGCCCCAGAATTGTTAATAAAAACCAAACTAGAGGTGTAAAAATAACCAATGTCAATTCTAACCCATTATTAAAGCCTGGCAATTCAAAAAACACATAAAGTAATAGGCTAAATGACAGCCAGTAGTTAATTATCTGCATAATTGAATGGAGTTCAAATAATGAATAGGATTCTTTTAGGTATTGCTCTAACGTTCTTTGTTTGAGAAAAGCAATTCCTAGGTTAACAAAAACATCCGACTTGATTAACTTTGTAATTGCGATAAAAATGAATGCGATAAAAAAACCAAAACCTACCGCCTTCATCGAGGAATCATTCCTCAACGTCAATTCATCAGGAATCACGCCCGCCAAAGGGATTAAAATAGATTGTAAACTCATTCTTGTAACATAAGGTTCTCGAAGATAGTAAAGATATAATTGAAATTAGGAAAAAATGATTTTACGACAAAAAATATACTTAAATTTGTCCACAAAATTAGAACAATGAGAACGGACTTATATACACATCCAGATTATTACGACATGGATGACTTGCTTTCTGAAGAACATAAAATGGTAAGGGATGCTGCTCGCGCATGGGTAAAAAAAGAAGTTTCCCCTATCATTGATGAGCATTATGAAAACGCAACTTTTCCTCATCATATACTACCGGGTTTAGGAGAGATTGGTGCTTTCGGACCATATATACCAACCGAATACGGTGGCCCTGGTTTGGATCAAATTTCTTACGGCCTCATAATGCAAGAATTAGAGCGTTGTGACTCTGGGTTGAGATCAACTGCTTCTGTGCAAAGCTCTTTAGTGATGTATCCTATTTGGAAATACGGTTCTGAAGAACAAAAACAAAAATACTTACCTAAATTAGGTACGGGCGAAATGATTGGTTGTTTTGGATTGACAGAACCAGATCATGGTTCAAATCCTGGCGGAATGTTATCGAATTTTAAAGATGCCGGTGACCACGTTGTTTTAAACGGGGCGAAAATGTGGATTTCCAATGCTCCTTTTGCTGACATAGCAGTTGTATGGGCAAAAGATGAGTCTGGAAGAATTCACGGATTAATTGTTGAAAGAGGAATGGAAGGTTTTTCTACTCCAGAAATGCATGGTAAACTATCGCTAAGAGCTTCAACTACTGGAGAATTGATTTTTGTTGATGTAAAAGTGCCAAAAGCAAATATTTTGCCTGGAAAATCTGGATTGGGTGCGCCATTAGGTTGCCTGGATTCAGCTCGATTCGGCATTGCATGGGGTGCGTTAGGTGCCGCAATGGATTGTTACGATCAGGCGTTAAGGTATTCTAAAGAAAGAACACAATTTGGTGTTCCAATCGGAGGATTTCAACTAATCCAAAAGAAATTAGCCGAAATGATTACTGAAATCACAAAGGCACAGCTCTTGACCTTCCGTTTAGGTCAATTGAGAAATGAAGGAAGAGCAACATCTGCCCAAATATCAATGGCGAAAAGAAACAACGTAGAAATTGCCTTGAATATCGCTAGGGAAGCAAGACAAATTCACGGAGCTATGGGAATTACGAGTGAATATTCTATCATGCGTCACATGGCTAACCTTGAATCTGTGTTAACGTACGAAGGAACTCATGATATTCACCTATTGATTACTGGAATGGATGTAACTGGTATTCCAGCTTTTACGAGAGAGATGCCAAGTAAATGATTAAGATTAAAGGGGCGAATGTTTTAATGAACTAAGGATTATGCATAACACCTTTCTCGCATTCAATCCTTGTCTCATTCTTTTATAACACGCATTACAAAAGAACTTTGTACGTTGCCAATATATCGAATACACGTTAATTTGTATCGTAAAAAGTTTTCGTACTCTTCCATGTCAAGAACCTCGACTAACAGGGTGTAATCATAATCCCCTGCTGTGTGGTAACAAATAGAAACTTCTTTGAATTCAACTACTTCGTGTTCAAATGTCTCTAATAATTCCAAACTATGTTCTTTCAGAGAAACTTGGCAAAAAACTTGTAATTTCTTACCCACCTTGTGCTTGTTTAACCGGGCAGAATAGCCTTCAATTATACCTACCCTTTCCATTCTCTTGATTCGCTCATAGGTCGGAGTAATCGTTAAGCCAATTTGCTCAGCAATTGATTTATTACCTTGTTTAGCATCTTCTTTTAGCAATTCTAAAATGGCCAAATCAATCTTATCTAATTTCTCATCCATAGAAAATAATTCTTACTTATTCGCTTAAAATTACTACAATTTAGCAAATAAATCTAATTAATTTTCCTTTTTTAGATAAAAAATCTGCTTTATAAATCAAATATAGATTTAATTTATTTTCGTATAAACTAAAATTATGGATTACAAAAAACTACAACCCGAAAGTTTAATGATGAGTCATGGTTACAAGCCATCCTTATCTGAAGGGGCAATAAAATGTCCGATATTTCAAACCTCAACCTTTGTTTTTAATAATGCGATGGAAGGGAAACGATTCTTTGAAGTTGCTTATGGTATTCGCGAGCAAGAGAAAGACGAAGAATTAGGCCTTATTTATTCTCGCTTGAACAATCCTGATTTAGAAATTTTAGAAAATCGTCTTTGCCTTTGGGATAAAGCAGAAGATTGTGCCGTTTTTGAAAGCGGAATGTCTGCCATCACAACAGCCATGCTCGAATTTATGAAGCCAGGTGATTTACTCTTATATAGTCGCCCCGTTTATGGTGGAACCGATCACTTTATTCACCACTTTTTGAAGAAATTAAACATAGAAAGCGTTGGTTTTTTGGCCAATGAATCGAAGGAAGATATTATTAAGAGAGTTGAACAATCTGGCCGTGCGGATAGATTAGCAATGATACATATCGAAACACCTGCTAATCCAACAAATGCATTAATAGATATCGAAATGTGTGCGGAAATCAAAACACATTTCCAAACAGAAGATAAGCTAATCGTTCTTTCTGTTGACAATACGTATATGGGACCACTTTGGCAACATCCTTTGCAACATGGAGCGGATTTAGTACTTTATTCTGCCACAAAATACATTGGGGGACACTCTGATGTGATTGCTGGGGCATGTTTAGGGAGCAAAGAATTGATGGGTCGTGTAAAAGGTCTCCGTACTTTCTTTGGAAATATGACTGGTCCTTGGACGGGTTGGTTGTTGATGAGAAGTTTGGAAACATTGAAAGTTAGAATGGATCAACAGGCAAAAAATGCACAAGAGGTTGCTAAATACTTAAATAACCATCCAAAAGTAGAGGAAGTGTATTATTTAGGCAATACGGCAAAGCACGGCACTGATGCAGATAAGGCAATTATTAAACGCCAGTTTACATCTCATGGAGCCATGATTGCTTTTGACATCAAAGGAGGAGAGAAAGAGGCGTTTGCATTCTTAGACAGCTTGAAACTGATTAAGTTGGCGGTCTCTTTAGGTGGAACAGAAAGTTTGGCAGAGCATCCCCAAACAATGACACATGCCGATGTCGATTCAGAAGACAAAATAGTAATGAATATCACAGAAAAATTGGTGCGTTTATCAATTGGTGTAGAAAATTACAATGACATTATTTCGGATATATCCAATGCTTTAAATCAGGTTTCAGCGTAATTTTAATGATTACTTTTGTGATAACACAAAGGCAATCGTGCCATTTAATTTAAAAAAATGAAAATGAAAAAAAGAACATTATACATCGCAACAACATTAGCATTTCTATCTTTCACTATCGTTTCGTGTGGATCCAATTCTGTAGAAAACTCCGAAGTAATAGAAGAAAACGTTATAGCAGAAACAATTGACGAAGTTATTGAGGAAATTGAAGAAGAAATTGTTAGTGACGAGGTTGATACTGCTACAGGAGAAAAACTTTTTGGCGAAAATGGATGTGTTGCTTGTCACCAAAAAGACACTAAGGTTATTGGACCTTCCTTAATTGCAATTTCGGAAGGTTATGCCGGCGACAAAGCAACTTTAGCTAGCTTTTTAAATGGAGAATCTGACCCTATTATTGATCCTGAACAAGCGGTGTTGATGGCTCCTCAAGTTGAAATAACTAAAAAAATGTCAGCTGAAGAAAGAACTGCTTTAACAGACTATATCTTAAGTCATTAAGAAATATGTACTCAGCAAAAAGTCGAATGTAAAAATCTTACATTTGACTTTTTTTAATTCTAGTTATACCTCAAATGTGCTAGCTATAAATGGTGAGTCCTTCTATTTGTCTGTGAACGTTAAATTACTTCACGAATGTCTTTGATGTTCATCTGAACCGTTTCTCTATCTCTCCATCGGTTAATTTCGAGTGTATAAACAATGTCAAATGGCATGCCTGAAGAAACGATGTCTTTTTTATCAGCCATATTGAACCCAATTCCTTCGATAATAACATCAAATTCTGGTTGTGTCATCGACAATTTAAGATGCGTGTCCTTTAAAACTCGAACATCTGTAGAATAAACATTTTTACTAATAAAAACAGGCTTCATGTTCTCGGGTCCATGTGGTTCAAACTGAGAAATAATGCGTTTTAAACGAGGAACTTTCATTCTGTTTTCTTCTGGGCTAAATATTTGATTAAAACTAAGTTCAATGTCTATTATTTGTTCCTCCACCATCAGTTCTTTCGACAATGATTCTGAAGCGACCTGCTCAAATTTCACTTTAAATGCATCTAAATTTTCTGGCTTCAAGGTCATTCCTGCTGCGAAGGTATGTCCACCGAACTGTTCGAGTAGATCTTCGCATTTTAATAAGCCTTTGTACACATCAAATCCTTTTATTGATCGAGCTGATCCCGTTATCAAGCCATTTGACAATGTTAAAACAATACTTGGTTTGTAATACTTTTCTATAATTCTTGATGCAACAATGCCCACCACTCCTTTATGCCAATTCTCCGAAAAAACGACATTCGAAAATTTGCTCTCATTCTCTTTATTCTTCTCAATTTGTTCCAATGCTTCTTCGGTAATTAACTTATCCAACTCTCTTCTTTCGAGATTGTCTTCATTAATTTCTGTTGCTAATTGATGAATTTCATTTCTTTCTTCGGAAATCATTAATTCTACCGAATACCGACCCGAACGTAATCTGCCTGCAGCATTAATTCTTGGTGCAATGGAAAAAATCACATCAGTTAAACTTACCGGCATTTCTTTTTTTGCTAGGGTAAGTAGCTCTCTAAAAGCCAGCCGAGGATTTTCATTGAGTCGTTTCATTCCGTGATAACACAAAATTCTATTCTCCCCAGTTACGTGTACAATATCTGCACCAATACTTACGGCCAATAAGTCCAGAGATTCAAATAATTTATCTGTTCCCCAGTTATTGCTCTCACATAGTCCTTGTAAAAGTTTAAATCCGACACCACAACCTGATAATTCTTTGTAAGGGTATTTGCAATCACTTCTTTTTGGGTCTAAAACGATAGCGTCAGGTAATTTTTCTCCTGGAGTGTGATGGTCGCAAATAATAAAATCGATTCCGAATGACTTGGCATATTCAACTTCTTCAATGGACTTAATTCCGCAATCCAAAGAGATAATTAAGTCCACCCCATTTTCTTTCGCGACGTCTATACCTGTTTTGCTCAGTCCATATCCTTCTTTGTATCTATCAGGAATATAAAAATCAATGGGGAGAGTTTCTTTGAGAAAAGAATACATAAGGGCGACTGCTGTTGTTCCATCTACATCGTAATCGCCAAAAAGCATAACACGTTGTCCATCATCAATGGCCATTTGTAAACGTTCAACGGCTTCATCCATGTCTTGCATAAGAAAGGGGTCATGCAAATCATCTAAACTTGGTCGAAAAAATGCTTGGGCATCCTCAAAATTGTTGATTTCTCTTTGTAAAAGTAACTCCGCAACGATTGGATCAACTTTAAGCGTTGAACGAAAGTCTTCTACAAGTGTACTTTCTTGTGGAGTTTTTACTTGCCATCTTTTTTGCATGCTATTTGTTTAGGTGGTTTAGTTTTTGTTAAATTTATCCTCGTACATATATAAGTTATGAAAATAGTTGGTTTAGTTGCAAGTCTTTTGTTGAGTTTTATTTCGTTTTCTCAAAAATCGTATTATTTCTCGAATCCTCTTCCTTTAGAAGAGATAAATTTACAGCGTGTAGATCCAAAATATTATGGAACCTACTCTTCCATTGAGCAACCTAGTCATTATGAAGTAAATGAAGACGGAATTGCGTTGGTTTCTACCAATATTTCTTCTGTAAGTAGAGAAACAATTCGCGAATCATCAAAATACACCATTCGCAATGGGTTTATTCTGGGAGTAATAGAAAATGACTCATTGCCCTGTATTTTAAAGGGAGAATATTACTTTTTTGGCATACAAAACAAAGAGGTAATTGTTGGCGAGGGTAGTCAAAACGTTCTTAAAGAAGTCGATGTTTATGGTAATTATATGGTGAATGTATTTGAAAACGGGAGTTACATTCCTCTAAACATTTCGTTTTCGGGAGGAAAGTTTTCCATTGCTTATTTCGATTATGATTTTGACACGAAGCTTTTTAAATTCATCAACGACCAAGAATCCGTTCAAGAACCCGACTATGAATTGGTTATTCTTTCTCCCAATGAAAAAGAAGTGAAACGCTTGTTTAAAGTTGGCATGTTTGGAGAGAAAAAGGTCTTTGATAAAAAATAATAGACGCCAATCTTCGGTTATGCTATTTGATGAGGTAAATTAGTGAAACGTTTTTCTTGATTTTTAAATCCGACTTACAAAAAACGGCATCCTCGGAGGTTGTCATAACTCCGTTTTTCAAAAATAAATCTAACTAGCTGTATGTCAGGTATTTTTAAGCGTTTTAAATTAAAGTAAAAGTAGCAATCCCCACCATTGCCTTTTAAAAATTTCCTTTTTTAAGGGATAGTTTTGTTATATTTGAAAGAAAACACGAGGGGATAATGTACATGTTTGGGTTGTTCTAGTGTTAAGTGTAACGCAAAAAAGCGAAACTCTATAAAATTCTTCTAAATTTCATAAAAAAAATGTTACTTTGTTATTAACATGGAAAATGAAAAACTGAATAAATGGGATTAACAATAAGTATTGAACAATTTGATAATAAAAACTATCAAATTAGTCCTGACGACCCTGAAGGTAAAGCAGTAATTACTCATTATTTACACAACATTCATAATGGAGTTTCAAAACATTACGAGAAAGATGCTTGCAAAGTGATAAAAAACTTTGTTGAATATAAACAGAATGAAAACATTTCAATTGTTGAAGAAGAAGCTTTACAACAATTACTCTTTGAGGTAGAAAATGTACCTTTTCCAACACCTAAAAACTACACTTTTAAATTTATAGATTTATTCGCAGGGATTGGGGGTTTTAGATTAGCACTACAAAATATTGGTGGAAAATGTGTTTACACAAGCGAATGGGATAATGCAGCAAAGAAAACTTATCGAGAAAATTTTGGAGAAATACCATTTGGAGATATAACAAAAGAAGCTACTAAAAATTACATACCCGAAAAGTTTGATATAATTTGTGCAGGATTTCCTTGTCAAGCTTTTTCGATTGCGGGGAACAGAAAAGGATTTGCAGATACAAGGGGAACGTTATTTTTTGATATAGAAAAAATTATTAATAAACATAGACCTAAAGCTATATTTCTCGAAAATGTAAAAAACTTAATTTCTCATGATGATGGTAAAACAATTGAAGTCATCATAGAGGTTTTAACAGAAAAGTTAGGATATAAAGTTTATAGTTCTGTTTTAAACTCAATGACTCACGCTAATATTCCACAAAATAGAGAGCGTGTTTTTATTGTTGCATTTGACCCTGAACAAGTACCAAATTTTGAAAGATTCAAGTTTCCCGAAAAAATAAAGCTTACAAAAACTATCCACGATATTTTAGAAATAGGCAAACAGGAAGACAGGTATTATTACCCCAAAGAGCACCAATACTTTTCGGCATTAGAAAAAGGTATGGTTTCAAAAGACACTGTTTATCAATGGAGAAGGAAATATGTTAGAGAAAACAAAAGTAATGTTTGCCCAACTCTAACAGCTAATATGGGGACTGGCGGACACAATGTTCCATTAATTAAAGATGATTATGGAATTAGAAAACTCACTCCAAGAGAATGTTTTTCTTTTCAAGGTTATCCACAAAACTACATCTTACCAAACCTTGCAAATGGACGATTATATACACAAGCAGGAAATTCCGTAACTACAACTTTAATTGAAAAAATTGCGAACGAAATAACCAAAGTTTTATGAAATCATTCGCCGAAATGGATATTGAAAATAATGGCGATTATTTAACATTACTTTCTGCCGTTTCTAAGATTTCAGGGCTTTTTAGTGAAAGCGCTGTTCCATTCATAAATTACAGAGTTGCCGAAAACATATTCTGTAAGAGCTTTAATGCAAATAATTTATCTCGTTCAGATACTGCATTTGATGCTGACTTTAATTCAGTGGGAATTGGATTGAAAACTTTCATTTCTAAAAATGATAATAGTACAGAAAAGGTTGCTGAATTTAACAGCCTATCAAGAGTTTTAAAAAACTATCAAGGAAAAGACCTTGCTCTTAAATTAGGAGAATACAGAAATGACAGAATTGATTTAGCAAATAGAGTTTATGACATAAAATCTGCACTTTATCATATTGTAGCAAGAAGAGAAAAGGAAATATTGCTTTTTGAAACTGATTATGACCAAATAGACATTGCAAATATACATTCTGTAAAGGAAAATAAAGCAAGTTTACAGTTCGAAGACGGGCACAATTTTTATTCTTTTAATTACTCAAAAAGCACATTATTTAGAAAGTTTATTATTCCTCAAAATGCTTTTCGATTACCGGTTGATATAATTGAAGACCCCTATAGTCTATTACTCGATTTATTCTCTGGAAAAGTATTCAGACCAGCAACACATACACTTGTAAAGGGTGATAATTACATTGTTTTACCTCTTTATGGTATTAAGTCAAAAGAAAAGTTTGTTTTTGAAAAAAGTGGGCTGAATCAGTGGAATGCAGGTGGTAGGGAAAGAGATTTCGGAGAAATTTACATCCCAATACCGATTGATATTCATAAAGAATATCCATTTTTCTTTCCTGCAAGAGATGTACATTTTGATTTAGAGATTCCAACAGGGGAGGTTTTTGAAGCAAAAGTTTGTCAAGAAAACTCTAAAGCGTTAATGACTAACCCTAATAGAGCTTTGTCAGATTGGCTTTTAAGAACGGTATTACAATTAAAAGAAGGAGAATTAGCAACAATTGAAAAATTAGATGAGTTAGGTTTTGATAGTGTGGTATTAACTAAAAGCAAGGAAGGAATATTTAAAATAGACATAATGAAAAGTAGTTCGTACGAAAGTTTTTGGAATTAGAAAAAAGCAAAGTAAGTAACAGTAACGAAAAATTTACCACCAATTACGCATCAAAAACATTCGTTCTCTTTTTCGCAAAAATCAATTGATTTTTGCGAAAAAGACTTTATTCTCCCTAAAAAATGATACCTATACCAACAAACTCGCTTGGTATAATTTGAGTTCATCCCAAGAGAACTTACTGCCGACTTGTTCTTTTAAAGGACTCAAAGATCCGCCGTCGTATTCCTCGAAAAGATCAAACAGAGCACTGATTTTTTTCCCTTCCATTACCTGTGTCAATTCTAGTTTTTCTTGTTGAATCAATCGTGCGCAATGTGTTGAAATGGTTCCTTTAGAAAGCTGTCTTTCTCTGGCTATTTCTTCTATAGATTTGCCCTCTTTTAGTAAAACCAATGTCTGTTCATAGGTAGAAATTTTACTTTTCTTTGTTGCTTTCTTTTTCTTCGTTTTGGTTTTGAGTTGTACAAAATCTGTGTCGAAATCAAAGGTAGAATGCGTTGCTCTAATCTCGTTTTTGACTAATTCTATTTTAGTCACTTTGTAATTTTTCAATTCAGTCGTCCAAATGGTTGACTTTTCAATAAAACGACCATCTTTTATGGATTGCACGAGGATATTTGTCTTTTTTAACTTGAGGACAACTTCCGTCAGTAGTACATCCAAATCTTCTAGCTCTTCATTGTATTGCTTGGTGTTTCTTTGCTGTTGCAATTCTGCCATCTTCTTCAAATTAGAATACAAAATAGCATCTAAAATTTTGAAAAAGTAGTTAAAACCAGCATCAACTCGCTCATGAACGTACTGTAAGTCAATTTTTTTGTCGTTGAACAACCGTGTTAATTCGTTTCGGAACTTTCGTGCCGGTTCACTTGTTGCTTGCAACTGACTAACTTGATGATTGACCCAGCTTCTATTCTTAGATTTAAGTGTCTTAGAACCTTGATTTTTATAGGTTGACTCATGTGTTTGCCAAGCATTCACTAAATCCACCCAATCGTAAGTTGTCATTAATTCATCCCATAAAAACTTGTGAGTAGAACTGTCTAATTGATCCGTTAAAACCGCTTCACCTACTTTCGATTTTGAGTACTCCACAACATTTGCATCGTTGTTTAAGCCATTCATTTGTATCGGCTTCAAAAGAACCATGCCTTTAAGAGAACGCAATCTAGAAAGCGCAACGTATGCTTGTCCGGGAACAAACACTTTGGAAACATCTAAAATTGCTTTGTCGAAAGTTAAGCCTTGACTTTTATGTACTGTAATCGCCCAGGCCAACTTCAATGGATAATGCACGAAGGTACCGAGCGTTTTTTCTTCTACTTCTCCAGTGGTTTGGTCTAGTGTGTATTGAATGTTATTCCATTCGTATTTATCAACGCTTATTGTTTTCTTTTCTTGCGGAAAATTGACCTTCACCTCATCGTTCTCTAGCGCAATTATTCTACCCATTTTTCCATTATAGAATGCTTTATTGGGTGAAATGTCATTCTTAATAAACATCACTTGTGCGCCTATTTTCAACTCCATTTTTTCCTCTATTGGAAACAAGTTGTCTGGAAATGAACCTGTTATTTCGGCATCATAAAATCTCGATTTAGTCGTCAATCTACCTAGCGCCTCTTTGTTAATTCTATCGGCATCGTTATTGTGAGTGGTCAGTGTAATATAATCTTCATGCTTCGTTGCATCAAAATCCGGTTGCACATATTTGTTCAACACCTCAATATCTTCTTTCGTAATTTTATTGTTCCGAAGATTATTTAGAATGTCGAGAAAGTCCTGATCCTCCTGTCGATACACTTTTTCCAATTCAATATACAATGGAGGTGCTTCATGAATAGAAAGTGCATTGAAAAAATAGATGCCGTTGTAATATTTGCTCAAAAACGACCACTCTTGTGGCTTAATTACAGGTGGAAGCTGTAATAAATCTCCTATAAATAGAACTTGCACGCCACCAAACGGTTTGTTGATTTTGCGTACATTTCTCAAGGTCCAATCGATGGCATCTAAAATATCTGCTCGCAACATACTCACCTCATCGATAATCAACAACTCCAAATTTCGTATGATTGCTTTTCGAGTAGCGTTCATTCTGAAGTTTCGCATTAAGGTTGATTTTGTTTCCAATTTTACGTATTGCGTAAATTGAGCATCAACATTAAAATCAGGAATAAATCCACCAAAAGGCAACTGAAAGAACGAATGGATGGTAACTCCGCCAGCGTTCAATGCCGCAATTCCAGTTGGTGCAACAATGACCGTTTGCTTATAGGTCGATTGAACTATTTTGTGGAGTAAAGTCGTTTTCCCTGTTCCAGCTTTTCCAGTAAGGAAAATAGAGCGATTGGTCTGGTTAATAAATCGTTCGGTAAAATCGGCAATTTGATTACTTTCGAATGTTTGGCTTTTTAGCATCATCTAAATTAAGTTAAGCAAAAAGTTTGGATGATGTTAAAATAATTTGCTTTTTTTATTGACTCTGCCAAATGACTCAAAGGAAAACCCAATTTCTCGTAAAACCTTGCTATTCTTCTGTTATATTTGATTTGTCAATGATTTTCTGGAGAAAATTGACTTGACTTTTTAACTGCTCAATTTGTTGTTCTAATGAAACGTCTAGCTTATCATACACCTCCTTATTATCTTGGTATAAATTTTCAACATTGTATGCAGAAGGAGATTCATTATTGTTTTGATGAATAACTTTGCTGGATTGTTCATTGAAAATTTGAGAAATTGAAATATTCAGCGCCTCCGATATTTTTTGAACTTTTGGTACAGAAAGTCGCTTATCATCTTTCTCTAAACGTCCATAATTACTTTGAGTAATCTCAAGTAAATCTGCCATGTTTTCTTGAGCTACTCCTTTTTCTTCTCTAAATTTTCTGATTCTACTTCCCACAATATTCATAATACGAATAAATTTATGCGTAAATTTACTATTTATATTTAAATATTATTTGCTTTTTGAAGAGTGTGCCTTTAATTTTGTGACTAATGTTAATTATTAATTACTGGGGTCGCTGAAAACCAAATGTAGAGTAGGCATAATTTATTTAAGCACGATGAAAAAATAATATTATTACACAACATTATTTACATTTCTAGGGTCTGTTTTTTTATTTTCTTGTCAAAAAGAAATAATTAAAGAAACATCTTCTATTGAGAATTCTATTAATTCAGAAGTTCTAGAATCATTCAAACAATTAGATAGTGAAACAGAGCGGAGAATGGCCTTTAGTCTAATGACTTTAAAAGAACAGAATGAAATTATCTATCAACACATAGATTTCTGCATTGCTAATTTCGATCTTAATGAAAGGCAAGTGGAAGTCTTAAACTTAGCAAAAAGATATTTGCCAACAATGTCAAAATCTCGAAATATTGAGGAGAGTAAAGAGATGATTGAATTGGAAATGAAGGTGGAAAAATATTTTAAGGAAAGTGAATTGTCCCCACAAATCAACTCTTTAATTTTTGATTCAATGATTACATCAATGGAGGGTGTTACAATAAACCAAAATGAGAGTGGAAACCTTACTAAGCTCGGAAAATGTGGTTGTAGTCAAAGTTCAGACTGGTGCTCAACGTTTACTTCTGGAAACCCCGGGAAATGCGCTGGCGATTGCGAGCTTGCAACATCAAAAGGTTGTGGTACATTTTGGAACTATCCGTGTGATGCAAATTGTACCCTTTTTGCTGAATAAATGATAGTGACACAAAATAAAAAACGTATAACCAAAGTAGGATGGGGAATTCTCTCCATCCTCTTTTCTTTTCTTTTCTTTAGTCTTGCTATGTGGTCAACAGCAGGTCATGATTATATCATTGTGAATTTATTAACCTTATTATTTACATTTATAATTTATGCACTTTTATTAGACTACCGCAAAGTGCTTTTAGGGGTTGGTGTGTTATTCCTAACATTAATAATCCTTGAACCATCAATTCGTTTATCGGACGTACTCTTGATGATTGTAATAACTTTAGGAGTGCTAATAGGAGGTGCTATAAGAATGAGAAAAATAAAGATTGCTGTAGTTTTTTTTAGTCTTGCAAGTATCTTCCTATTCTTTGTGTATAACTACTATTATACTCATATTGAATTCGAGACGAATCAATCACTCCATTTATCCAAATTAGAAAACAAAACACATTTATTAGTGGGTAAAAACAATCAACATCCTGCTTTTTATTCTGATACGGTATATTTAATTAACTTCAGTTTCCTCAATTGCAAACCGTGCAGATTAAAGAAGCCTTTTTTAGAAAAGATTGCAAAACAGTTTAAAAACTCACCCTTTAAAATTGTAAACATTCATTCGTTTGAGTCAAAAGAGATATTTGACACTCAATACTCTTTAAGTTTTGGAGAAAATTATCATGATATTGAAGATGCCATCGCAAAATCTTTGGGAGTATATAGTGCACCAACAGGTTTTATTTTTAATAAAAAACAAGAGCTTGTAAGGAGGTATGTTGGATTTGGTTTAGATAATGCGCAAACATACCTTGAAAAAACACAAAAACTTATCAAAAAACTTATCAATGAAAAATAACTTACTCTTCCTTTTACTTCTTACACTTTTTCAAAGTTGTAATAATTCCATCGAATTAGAGAAGCCAGAAAAGAAAGCTTATCTACTTCCTACAAATATCGATTTAGGTAAAATCTCTTGCCAAAAAACAAAAAAAATAGAATTAAAAGTAGTTAATCCGAGCTCAAAAACAATTACAATTGAGGGTGTTTCTAAATCCTGCAGTTGCACAGATGTTGAAGTTAGTTCCTACAATGTAAAGCCAAATTCACATTCAACTATTTCACTAGTTTATAATCCAATTGATGATTTTCAAAAAGTAAAAAAATCCATAATTATAAGAACTAGTGACGGTCAAATTTTATCTTTTAAGTTCGAAGCCGATGTGTTAGCGCAATAGTTTTGTTCTTAGCCAAACACTAAAAGGTTATACTTTTTCTAGACTTAATTTTGCGTCATCACTTTCAGCTAAGTCTGTAACTAGTGCTTCTGAACCTAAAGATTCAAAAACAACATCATTAGCCAAAACTTCGTTGCAAACATAGGATTCATTTGCTCGGATTGCCTTCATGATATTTTCGTTCGTATCAATCTTCAGTAAAATTCTATCCGTAACTTCAAGACCTGAATCTTTTCGTAAATTCTGAACTCTGTTGATCAATTCTCTGGCTATGCCTTCTGCTTTTAACTCTTCTGAAAGTGTTATATCCAGAGCCACCGTTAGGTTGCCTTCAGAACTCACTAACCAACCAGGAATGTCTTTTGCCACTATCTCAAAGTCGCATAGGTCTAAGCTTACAGCATCTCCATTGATGTCACCTGACCAGCCTTCATTCATTTCTATATGTGCAATGTCATCGGCTGAAAGTTGTGCCACCATTCCAGCAATTGCCTTCATGTGCTTGCCATATTTCGGACCGATTGTTTTGAAATTTGGCTTAATGCTTTTTACCAAAACAGAATTGTCTTCTGCTAATAATTCCAACTCCTTTACATTCACTTCGGAGAGAATTAAATTTTTAACGTGCGTTATATTTTCTGCAAAATCTTTATTCAAAATAGGAACCATAATCTTCTGAAGAGGTTGGCGAACTCTTAAGCGTTCTTTCTTTCTCAAACCTAAAACCAAAGAAGATGTTCGTTGCGCAATTTCCATTTGTGTTTCTAGCTTCTCATCAATAAATGATTCATTAGCTACTGGAAATTCAGCCAAATGAACCGATTCTGAAGCGTCTTTACCTGTTACTTTGTTTAAATCTAAGAACAATTGATCCATGAAGAAAGGTGCAATTGGCGCACTCAAAAGAGCCACTGTTTCTAGGCAAGTATAAAGCGTTTGGTAGGCAGATAGTTTGTCATTAACTCCTGTCTCATCATCCATTGCTTGTTTCCAGTAGCGCCTTCTGCAGAGCCTCACAAACCAATTGGAAAGTTGATCCCCTACAAATTCTTGCACTAACCGACCTGCTTTTGTTGGTTCAAAGGAAGCATAAGCCTCATCTACATTTTTAATTAACGAATTGAGTTTAGACAATATCCATCTGTCAATTTCTGGTCGAATTTCAAGTGCCAAATCAGCTTCCGAATAATCAAAATTATCAATGTTTGCATACAATGCGAAGAATGAATACGTGTTATAAAGTGTGCCAAAAAATTTACGCTGAACCTCTTTTATGCCATCTTCATCAAATTTCAAATTATCCCAAGGCTGTGCATTCGTAATCATGTACCAACGAGTGGCGTCCGCACCATAATTGTCTAAGGTTTCGAAAGGGTCCACTGCATTGCCCAGTCGTTTTGACATTTTGACACCATTTTTATCTAACACCAAACCATTAGAAATAACAGCTTTGTATGCAACAGAATCAAAAACCATTGTTGAAATAGCATGCATTGTATAGAACCAACCTCTAGTTTGATCTACTCCCTCTGCAATAAAATCAGCGGGATAGGACTTATTCTCATCTATCAATTCTCTATTTTCAAAAGGATAATGCCATTGCGCATATGGCATTGAACCTGAGTCAAACCAAACATCAATTAAGTCTGTTTCGCGTGTCATCGCTTTTCCAGAATTAGAAACTAATGTGATGTCATCCATGTAATTTTTATGCAAGTCAATCTTTGCATAATTCTCTTTAGACATATCGTTTACATCGAACGAACTCATTGGGTTATTTTCCATAACACCAGCAGTCACTGCTTTTTCACATTCTTCTTTTAGTTGCGCAACCGATGAGATACAAATTCTTTCATCTCCTTCTTCCGTTGACCAAATAGGAATAGGAATCCCCCAATAACGAGATCGAGAAAGATTCCAATCATTCAGGTTTTCCAACCATTTACCAAAACGGCCTGTTCCAGTTGATGCTGGTTTCCAATTGATGGTTTTGTTTAATTCTGACATCCTCTCTTTGCCATCAGTTGCTTTGATGAACCAAGAATCAAGTGGATAATACAAAATTGGTTTGTCCGTTCTCCAACAATGTGGATAACTATGAACATACTTCTCAACTTTAAATGCTTTGTTTTCTATTTTTAATTTAATCGCTATTTCAACATCCACAGATTTGTCTGGAGCTGTCCCATCGTCGTAATATTCATTCTTTACATATTTACCTGCAAACTCTCCCATCACAGAAGTAAATTTCCCTTGTAAATCGACTAGCGGTTTAGGCTCACCCTTTTCATCAAGAATCAGCATTCCAGGAATACCAACTTCAGCAGCAACTTTGGCGTCATCCGCACCAAAAGTAGGTGCAATATGAACGATTCCTGTGCCATCTTCCGTTGTTACAAAATCACCCAAAATCACTTGAAAAGCATTCTCAGCATTCTCATAAGGGAGAGAGTAAGGCAATAACTGCTCGTACTTAATTCCTTCTAAGTCCTTACCTATACATTCTCCAGCAACAAAGAAAGGGATTTTCTTCGCTCCATTTTCATAGTTTTCCAATTCAAATTCATCTTGTATTTGAAAACAATTCTTAGAAAATTGATAATCAACCAATTTTTTGGCAACAATAACTTGAATAGGTTCAAATGTATATTGGTTGAAAGATTTTACAAGAACATATTCAATTTTAGGACCAACACACAATGCGGTATTTGATGACAACGTCCAAGGTGTAGTTGTCCAAGCCAGAAAAAGGATGTTTTTTCCTTCTTGTACCTCTCCAAAAGGAGAAGATTGCCCAAATTTTATCTTGAATTGTGCAACAACTGTTGTATCAGTCACATCTTGATAGCAACCGGGTTGATTTATTTCATGTGAAGACAAACCAGTTCCCGCTTTGGGAGAATACGGTTGAATTGTATATCCTTTATAGATTAAATCCTTTTGATACAGTTGACCCAACAACCACCAGACCGACTCCATGTATTTTGGATCGTAAGTCACATAAGGGTCATCCATATCCACCCAATAACCCATCTTATTCGTTAAGTCTTTCCACACATCTGTGTAGCGCATTACCGCTTCTCTACAAGCCTTGTTATATTCTTCAACCGAGATTTTTTTCCCGATATCTTCCTTTGTAATCCCTAATTCTTTTTCAACGCCCAATTCAACAGGTAAACCGTGCGTATCCCACCCAGCTTTTCGTTTAACTTGGTAGCCTTTTAATGTTTTATAACGACAAAATATATCCTTGATAGTTCGACCCATAACATGGTGAATTCCTGGCAGACCATTCGCCGAAGGAGGACCTTCAAAAAAGATAAAAGGCTCTTTTCCTTCTCGTGTATCCACAGATTTTTGAAAGATGCTATTATTCTCCCATTGTTCACCTACACGACTTGTCACTTCTGGCAAGTTTAAACCTTTGTATGTTGGGTATTTTTGACTCATTGTTGTTGTAATTTGAATACGCGAAGATAGCGAAATTGAATAGACTAGCTTTCCTTTACGTGTTTTTTTGACCAAAAGAATACGTAAATTTGAAAGCAATGTCAGCGTCAAAAGATACACAAGAACAATTTATTGGTTTTTTATCAACTCCTCTTCTTTGGACTACGTGTGACATGTTCCAACTAAATCAGTATCCAATAATTTCACATCACGAAATTCCGTCAAACCAACTAATTGAATCTAACATCCGCCTAGGTAAACGTATAGAATTGTTTGTTTTTCATTTGTTACAGAGAACTGAAAATGTACGTAATATCCATAAGAACATTCAAATTAAAAGGGGTAAAATAACGATAGGTGAACTAGATTTCATTTTCCAGTCCGACAAGAAATTCATTCACTTAGAAGTAGTTTTTAAGTTTTACTTATACGACTCAGAAGCAGGATTTAGTGAGATTGAACACTGGATTGGCCCAAACAGGAACGACAGTCTCAGTCAGAAAATAGAAAAGTTAACAGTTAAGCAATTACCTCGATTGCATCTTCCTGAAACTGAGACAATCTTAAAGGAAAAGGGTTTTAAACATGAGTCTATAGATCAATTTGTTCATTTTCAAGCGCAATTATTTGTTCCTTTTGGGAGAGAAAAGCAAAATTATAAGGGGGTCAATAATGCGTGCATAAGAGGCTTTTATATTAAAAAAAGTCAGCTTGGTGAACTTAAAAATTGCCAATTTTACATTCCGTCAAAAGTCAATTGGTTAGTGAATCCAACTCTGAATGAATTGTTTATGGAAATGGATGCGTTTATTGAGTCCGTTTCATTTTATTTGAATCAAAAAAAGTCTCCGTTATGCTGGATGAAGAATGAACACGATATTCTGTCTAAATTTTTTATTGTCTGGTGGTAACTTCGATTTTATTGATAATAAGTAAATTTTTGCTAATGTTAAAAACTTCAAAAATTGAAATAAAGTACCTTCAAGCTTGTTAAGGTTATGTGAAACAATTAGTTTTGCTTATAGAATATTATGTCAGAATATAAAGCAGGACCATTTTTAGAACAAATTAACGTTCCAGAAGATCTTCGAAAGAATTTCTTAGTAGATGATTTACCCCAAGTCTCTGACGAAGTTCGCCAATACATTATTGATGTTATCTCAGAAATTGGTAATAGCCATTTTGGTGCAAGTTTGGGCGTTGTAGAAATGACGGTTGCTTTGCACTATGTTTTTAATACACCTTATGACCAATTGGTTTGGGATGTTGGACATCAAGCATACGGTCATAAGATTCTTACTGGAAGAAAAGATGTCTTTCCTACCAACAGAATTAAGGGCGGTATTTCTGGATTCCCTAAAAGAAGTGAAAGTAAATTCGATGCTTTCGGAGTTGGGCATTCCTCAACATCTATTTCTGCTGCTTTAGGAATGGCCGTTGCCAATAATCTAAAAGGAGAGAAAGAACGTCAGCATATTGCAGTAATTGGTGATGGCGCCATGACTGCTGGTTTAGCCTTTGAAGGAATCAATCATGCAGGTTTTGAGAAAGATGCCAATCTATTAGTTGTGCTCAATGACAACTGTATGTCAATTGACCCAAATGTTGGCGCATTGAGGGATTATTTGACTGATATTACAACCTCACATACCTACAATAAAGTAAAAGATGAGGTCTGGAATTTATTGGGGAAAATATCAAAATTTGGACCTGATGCAAGATCTGTTGCCTCCAAAATTTCAACTGCTTTGAAGGGCTCTATCTTGAAACAAAGTAACTTTTTCGAGTCACTTAATTTCAGATATTTTGGACCAGTTGACGGACATGACGTAATTGGAATGGCAAAAATCATGGAGGATCTAAAAGGAATTCCTGGACCAAAAATTTTGCATTGCATTACAAAAAAAGGGGGCGGATATAAGTTTTCTGAAGAAGGAAATCCAACTCAATGGCATGCTCCTGGAGTTTTTAATAAGGACACTGGAGAAATTGTAAAAGTTGTACCCAAATCTCCACAAGCCCCTAAATACCAAGATGTATTTGGTCACACCATTGTAGAATTAGCAGAAAAAAACAAAAAAATTGTTGGTGTAACTCCCGCAATGCCTTCTGGCTGTTCAATGAACATCATGATGAAAGCAATGCCAGAAAGAACTTTTGATGTTGGAATTGCCGAACAACATGCAGTTACTTTTTCTGCTGGTTTGGCAACACAAGGTTCTATTCCATTTTGTAATATCTACTCATCATTTATGCAAAGAGCTTATGATCAAGTGTTACATGATGTAGCGTTGCAGAATTTGAACGTTGTTTTTTGTCTTGATAGAGGTGGATTAGTTGGTGCCGATGGGGCTACTCATCATGGTGCATACGACCTCTCATATATGCGAAGCATTCCAAATATGACTGTCAGTGCTCCAATGAATGAGGCAGAATTAAGAAATTTAATGTTTACCGCTCAACAAAAGGACATGGGACCTTTTTCAATCCGATATCCTAGAGGAAAAGGAGTAATGACTGAATGGAAGACAACGCTTCAAAAAGTTCAAGTGGGAACCGGAAGGAAGTTGAGTAATGGGAACGATATTGCCATTTTGACAATCGGACACCCCGGTAATTTTGCGCAATCGGCAATAGATGAATTGAAACCATCTGGAGTGTCAATTGCTCACTACGACATGCGTTTTGTAAAACCAATCGACGAAGTAATGTTACATGAGGTTTTTTCTAAATTCTCCAAAGTGTTAACAATCGAAGACGGCTGCCTCATGGGAGGTTTTGGTTCCGCTGTAATTGAGTTCATGGCTGACAATAAGTACTCTGCTGAAGTTGTTCGGTTGGGAATAGCTGATGAATATGTTCATCATGGAAAGCAAGAAGAGCAATGGGCAGACTGTGGTTTTGACTCAAAAGCAATTGTTAAAAAAATAAAATCAATGTTAGGTATAGTTGGGGAAAAGGCTACTTCAAACGTTGGCTAAAACCAGCTAAGTTTCTTATGAGCGACAACATCATATTCATTCACATTCCAAAAACTGGTGGCACCACGATAAACACTGCCATGCAAGGAAATTATTGGCAGACAGCGCCTGACTTTAATTACAGACACATTGTTTTTAAACAAAAAAGAAGTAATAGCGGGGATATTTTCCATTCTGAAAACACTTCAATGTTCGATGGCTACAAATTGTTTATGATGTTACGTCATCCTGTTGACAAAATGATCTCTGAATATTACTTTCTTCATGACAGAGCAGAATTTATGGATATGCTCCATCCAAAACCTAAATCGTTTGAAGAATATGTAGAACATGCTCAAACTCCGGACTACACACTTGGTTTTTTAATTGGAGATAAAATATACGATAAAAAAAGACCCACAAAAGAAGATTTAAATCGGGTGATTGATGCTATCGAAAAATTACCTATTCATACAGGCATATTTGAACACTTTGGAGATTCTTTAGAATATTTTTCAAAAGAAACGGGCATTGAATGGTCAAAGAATATAGAGGCCAAGCGAGTTACGTTCAAACGTCCTAAAATGGATGACCTTTCTCCCGAACTCTATCAACGTATTCTGGATACAAATGCATTGGATTTTGAATTGTACAATTACTGCTTGAATAAATTCAACGACATTCGAAAAACACTACCAAAATCTAAAATATCTTTTGATATAGATAAATATAATCATGTTATTCCTTACGTTTCTTTGACTTGTTTGTTTGAGTATTTCATGGATAACAAACACTTTATTCAACAAAACTTCCTGTTTTTTAAAAATTTGACTTTCTTTTTATTAAAGCAAAAAGGGGTAAAAGATGGCAAAAAATTCACACAAATTTGGAATCAAGTTTTCGTTGATAGTGTTAAAAATCAATTCCCAGACAGTCACTTTTCTAATGCTATAAGCACTGCTTATTCTCTGGATAAAGATCCACTCGATGTCACTGGTGATATCGCAAAATCCTTGGACGCTTTCTTCTCTAACAACCCAAAAGGGACTAAAAAATTCTACAAACCGATGGTTTTCAATCCCATGATTATCATTGAACCAAGAATTGAAAAGAAAAAAGGTTTTTTAGGTAAACTCTTTGCAAAATAATCCCGGAATTTGAAGCCATTCAATAATTCTCTCTATTTTGTAGCAATAAATTTGATACAATGACAGATAAGACTTTGCAAAAAACCAATTACGGAGCATTAACAATGCTAACAACTGTTTTCTTCTTTTGGGGATTTGTCGCAGCTTCAAATACTATTCTAATTGGTCTATTTAAAGAGAAGTTTGACCTTCTACAATGGCAATCACAATTAGTTGAATTTGCCTTTTACACAGCCTATTTTGTAGGATCATTAATTTACTTTTTATTGTCCACTTTTGGTAAAGACCCTTTGCAAAAATACGGTTCAAAAAAAGGATTAATCGGTGGCTTATTAATTTCGGCAGTTGGAGCCATTGGTTTTGTTCCAGCGGCAGAATTAGGTTCTTTCTGGTTAATGCTCTTTTCTTTGTTTACGGTGGGAATTGGTTTTTCTTTACTTCAAATTGTAGCAAACCCATATGTTATTGCTCTTGGAGATTCGAAAACGGGTGCTCATCGAGTCAGTTTAGCTGGAGGAGTGAATAGCATTGGCACAATGTTAGGTCCAATCATTTTCAATTCTTTAATTTTTGGTAAAGTTTCGGGCTCTGACACCAATAATGTAACAATTGCTAGTGTTGAATTGCCTTATATCATTCTTACAATTTGTTTTGTCGCTTTAGCATTTATACTCTCACGCGCAAAACTGCCTAATTTAAATAGTTCCAAGATAGAAGAGGAAGATACTGTTTCAACAAACGAAAGTAAATCTGTGTTCAAATACCCGCAGTTAGTCCTAGGAATGATAGCCATTTTCGTTTATGTGGGAGTAGAAGTCTCTATTCAGAGTAACTTGCCTTCCCTAATGGAGCAATCCAATATTTTAGGAATGAAGCCTGAACATACTGCTCAGTATATCTCATTATATTGGGGGTCATTAATGATTGGTAGATGGCTACAAAGTATTGGGGTTTTTACTGTTTCTGGAAGGAAGAAAATTATTACTCAATTTATTGTTGCGTTTATTGCATTCGGAGTAATTATTGGATCAAACTGGCTAATGGGAACTGATGTCACCAACTTCTTTCAATATTGGCCATTTGTGGTATTGTTGATTATTACTCTTATTGCCACTCGAGATAAAACAGGACTTTCATTAATTGTATTTAGCTTGCTTGGTCTTATAATGATGGTTTTTGGTATGTTTACTGAAGGGTTTACAGCTGTTTTGTTTTTTGTTAGTGGTGGTCTTTTTTGCTCAATCATGTGGCCATGTATATTCTCATTGTCAATTGCGGGTCTTGGGAAACAGACAACAAAAGGTTCCTCTTTATTAGTAATGATGATTTTTGGTGGGGCAATTATACCTCCACTTCAAGGCTATTTAGGTGATGAAATAGGAATTCATAATTCCTACTGGTTACCCGTTCTTTGTTTTGCCTACTTGGCATTCTTTGCATGGTTTGTTGGTAAAACACTAAAGAAACAAGGAGTTGAAATTGAGTAGAATGATTCATAAAATAACTTCTATCTTTCGTTTTTTCGTTTCAGAATTAATTATTCTTCTTCTACTGTTGGTCGTAATTAAGCACTACATTGGTGAGGTTGACAACCACATTGGATTAGCGGATGGTAAGGGGTATTATGAGTATTTACCATCCACGTTTATTCGCCATGATATTCTTAGAAAAGATTTTAAAGTCCTAGATTAAAATGCTAATGCAAGTTTTAGTTTAAAAAATATTC
>TARA_R110002072_G_scaffold303136_1_pt1 | contig 37207 bp, 35 predicted proteins | sample TARA_R110002072 | Tara Oceans TARA_R110002072 (sample SAMEA4397118) | marine metagenome | biome: Polar Biome; feature: [SRF] surface water layer (ENVO:00010504); material: water (ENVO:00002006), including particulate matter (ENVO:01000060) such as... | depth 5 m
TATGTCTTCGGTATGAAATGTAACCTATGTCCCCGGTCTGGACCTATTTAATATGGCGGAGAGAGAGGGATTCGAACCCTCGATAGGGATTAACCTATACGCCCTTAGCAGGGGCGCGCCTTCAGCCACTCGGCCATCTCTCCAAAATCGGGCGCAATCATAGCACAACTTCAGAGAAATGGCAGGACTGAAGCATAATAAATCACATATTGCCGTGATTCTCTTCATCATCAGTAACATGCTCAGCGCCGCCTTTTTCTTTCTGGATGCGCTGATAAATTTCCTCTCGATGCACAGCAACGTCTTTGGGGGCATTTACACCAATTCGAACCTGATTTCCTTTTACACCCAACACGGTGACAGTTACATCATCGCCTACCATCAGAGTCTCACCAATACGGCGAGTTAAGATTAACATGATGCATCTCCTTTACGATTCATGATATCCATGCAACATCCCTTTCAGCGGTCTGAAAAGTATCCACGGAATTGCTTTAATACTGCTTAAGTGAATCATCCGCCACGCTCTCCTTTTAAAGAGACCGGCGGATGCGCCATTTGCAGTCATTTGCCCCAAAACAAATCACCGCCGGGCCAGCACTGGCCCATCTTTTCAGCCTCAACGCGTGGCGTTATCCTGCCGCTGCGGTGGTGGCCTCCTCCCCCAGACCAAAAGCTGAATGCAGCGCACGCACTGCCAGCTCAAGGTACTTTTCTTCAATAACCACGGAAATCTTGATCTCCGAGGTAGTAATAATCTGAATATTTATTGACTCGTCTGCCAGTATTTTGAACATCTTGCTGGCGATACCCGCATGAGACCGCATGCCAACCCCGACCAGCGAGACCTTGGCAATCTTCCTGTCCACACTCACTGCCCGCGCTCCAACCGACTGCGCAACGGCATCGACGATCTCACGGGTCTGCTCCGCGTCCTGGCGTTTTACCGTGAACGTGATGTCCGTTGTGCCATCTGCCGAGACATTCTGGACAATAACATCCACCTCAATACCAGCCTCACTCACCGGGCCCAGCACCCGATAGGCCACGCCTGGTACATCAGGCACCCCCGACACCGTGATTTTTGCCTCATCACGGGTAAACGCTATTCCTGAGATAATCGGGGCTTCCATTTCTTTGTCATCCTCAAGCGTAATCAACGTACCTGGATCATCTTCAAAACTGGACAGCACGCGCAGTGGAACCTTGTACTTACCGGCAAACTCGACAGACCTTATTTGTAGTACTTTGGCCCCCAGACTGGCAAGCTCAAGCATTTCCTCGAATGTAATAGTTCGTAACAGTCTGGCGTCTTCAACGACCCTGGGATCTGTTGTGTATACGCCCTTTACATCCGTATAGATCTGACATTCGTCCGCTTTCAGAGCCGCCGCCAGCGCAACAGCGGAGGTGTCTGACCCGCCTCTGCCCAGCGTGGTAATGCTGCCATTTTCATCTACACCCTGAAACCCGGCCACGACAACAACCCGGCCGGCGTTCAACTCGTCGTGTATACGTTGCGAGTCTATCTCGCGAATTCTTGCCCGTGTATGTGCATTGTCCGTAAGGATGCGTACCTGTGCGCCAGTAAATGAGCGGGCATCGCAGCCGCGTTTATGCAGAGCCATCGACAACAGCGCTATCGTTACCTGTTCGCCAGTTGATACCAGCACATCCATCTCTCTGGGCGTTGGTTGTGCCTGTATCTGTTCAGCCAGCGCTATCAGGCGATTGGTTTCTCCGCTCATGGCTGAGACAACCACTACGATATCGTCACCCTTTTTTCTGCTGGCGACTATCCTGTCTGCAACTGCCTCTATCCGCTCAACGCTGCCGACAGAAGTACCACCAAATTTTTGTACAATTAACGCCATATACGCCATTTACCTGAACGGGAGCTGATTAAACAGAATTGTTATCGAATTTGCAAGTCGATCAGACTCAACATGTCAAGTGCACTGCGTCACAAATTCAACAACCGAGTTCAGTGCCGCTGGCAAAACATCTACATCATTACCACCAGCCATGGCCATATCCGGGCGTCCGCCGCCTTTGCCACCTACCTGCCGGGCTACCGAGTTAACAACATCGCCTGCCTTGATTCGTCCTGTCAAATCTTTGGTGACACCGGCGACCAGCGCTATCTTACCGTCTTCTACCGTGGCCAATACCACCACAGCCGAGCCCAGCTTGTTTTTAAGCTGATCTACCGTATCGCGTAGGGATTTACTGTCCAGTCCCTCAACATTTACTGACAACACTTTGATGCCATTGACATCCACAGCCTGTGCAGCCAGATCGCTGCCTGCAGCGCTGGCCAGTTTGCCTTTGAGTTGCTCCAGCTCTTTCTCAAGAGAACGATTACCTGCAACCAGTTGCTGCACCCGTTCGGCCACACCATCTGCTCCCGTCTTGAGAGACTCACAGATCCGGCGCAGGACCTCTTCTTCGCGCTCTACGTAGGTGAGCGCGCCCTGACCGGTCACGGCCTCCACACGACGCACACCGGCTGCTATACCGGTCTCTGCAACCAGCTTGAACAGACCAATATCTCCGGTACGGTCAACATGCGTGCCACCACAAAGTTCGGTGGAGAATTCACCCATGGTGACTACCCGTACCTGATCACCGTATTTTTCGCCAAACAGGGCCATAGCGCCCTTCTCCATAGCCTGATCAATCGACATCGTCTGTTTCTGTACTGGCTGATTCCTGAGAATTTCGGCATTGACCAGCGCCTCTATCACACGCACTTCTTTGGTACTCAGAGGCGCGCCATGTGCAAAATCAAACCGCAGGCGATCAGAATTTACCAGCGAGCCTTTCTGTGTCACATGATCCCCGAGCACTTGCCGAAGTGCGGCATGCAACAGATGGGTCGCCGAATGGTTCAGCATGGTGGCGCGCCGGTTACGTTCTTCAACACTGGCTGTAAGAATGTCACCGACAGACAGACTGCCCTGCTTCAGCATGCCTTTGTGCAATACATGCTCACGTTGTTTTTGAGTATCTTTTACCTCAAATATGGTACTGACTGTGCCGCCCTGACGAATTTCCAGCGTACCACGATCGCCCGCCTGACCACCGGACTCCCCGTAGAACGGACTGATATCCAGCAGCACTACAGCTTCACTGTTGCCGATAAGATCATTTACCGACTTTCCGTTCTGATATATCGCCAGCACCGTCGCCTCATGCTGCAAATGGTCATATCCAACAAACTCAGTTTCGTGACCGACCTCAATAGTCAGTGTTTCAACCGCATTGAACTGGCTGGCGGCGCGTGCCTGCTGCCGCTGGACGTCCATTGCCCGATCGAATCCCGGCATATCGATTGTCAGGTCATGTTCCCGGGCCACATCAGCAGTCAGATCCACCGGAAAACCGTAGGTATCGTATAACCTGAATACAGTTTCACCAGAAAGCACTGTGCCGTCCAGTTGCGCAATCGCCTGCTCCAGTATCTGCATCCCGTTCTCCAGGGTGCGGGCAAACTGCTGTTCTTCTTCTTTCAGTACTTTTTCTACCCGGGCCTGTTCCTGACGCAGCGCCGGATAGGCATCACCCATCTCGGCCACCAGCGCTTCCACGAGCCGATAGAAAAATACGTCTTTAACACCCAACTGGTAACCGTGACGAACCGCACGTCGGATTATCCGTCTCAGGACATAACCACGCCCCTCATTTGAGGGATTCACACCATCGAGCACCAGAAAAGCACAGGACCGTATGTGGTCGGCAATGACGCGCAACGACGTGTTGCCGGTATCTTCCACACCTGTCAGCCGGGATGCTGCATTCAGCAAATTCTGGAACAGATCAATTTCATAATTGCTGTGTACATGCTGCAGCACTGCGGCCAGTCGCTCCAGCCCCATGCCGGTGTCCACAGACGGTTTTGGCAGCGGTACCAGCTCACCACTTGTCTGCCGGTCAAACTGCATAAATACCAGGTTCCAGATTTCAATATAGCGGTCACCGTCTTCATCCGGGCTGCCGGGAGGTCCGCCGAACACGTCATCCCCATGGTCGTAGAATATCTCCGAACAGGGACCGCAGGGACCCGTATCGCCCATCTGCCAGAAATTTGAAGCCTCACCCAGGCGTATCACCCTGTCTGCGGGCACACCTATCATGTCTATCCAGAGAGCCGCCGCCTCATCATCGTCCTTGTAGACAGTCACCCACAACTTATCCCTGGGCAATCCCAGGGTTTCGGTGAGAAACTCCCACGCAAAGCGAATGGCGTCTTCTTTGAAGTAATCGCCGAAACTGAAATTTCCCAGCATCTCAAAAAATGTGTGGTGTCGCGCTGTATATCCCACATTCTCCAGATCGTTGTGCTTGCCACCGGCACGCACACATCGCTGCGAACTTACAGCACGTTTGTACGAACGAACTTCGGATCCAAGGAACAGCTCTTTGAACTGCACCATGCCGGCATTGGTAAACAACAGCGTCGGATCGTTTCCTGGCACCAGGGAACTGCTGGGTACAACTTCATGTCCTTTGGACCTGAAGTAATTCAGGAACGATTCTCTAATCTCATTGCTCTTCATCAATACTTCCAATATCAATTAACTGTTGAACACAAATGGCTGGCAAATCAGGCGGCAGATTATACTCTGTCGCCTGATTTTGTGCAGGACTGATCAATCTACTGGCAAATCAACCTGACCGTTACTGGATAACAGAATAGCAAGTGGTCGGGTTTTGGGAAAATGCGATAAAACTATTGTGGTGATAATCAGAAACGGTACACATAAAAACATGCCTGCCACGCCCCACATATAGCCCCACAACGCCAGATTAAACAGAATGACAACCGGACTGAGGTTAAGCGAAGTACCCATTAACCGCGGTTCCAGAATATTGCCAATACCCACCTGTAGCGCACCGATCAGCAGCAACACCATCAGCGACAGATAGAAACCGTCTGCGGACTGCGCCAGGGCTATAAGTGCCGGGAAAATTGTGGCGATAATAGAGCCAACCGTGGGAATAAAATTGAGCATGAAAATCAGCACCGCCCAGACTTCCGGAAAGTCGACCCCCAGCGTGCGCAGGATGATGTAGCTGAGTATACCGGTCAGTGCACTGGTGAACATTTTAATGGTGATGTATTTCTGAATATCGCCACGGACCTTTTCTATGATCCGGCGCACCCGCTTTTCCCGCGACTCATCACCTACCAGGGCAGACAGTTTGGCCTGGAAATTGCCCTGCTCAAACAGCAGAAAACCAATATAAATCAGGATCAGAATGCCGTCCGCTGCCAGTCCTGTAAACGTAAGTGCAAGCGCGGTGATCATGGCTGATATATCAAACCATTCAGCCAGAACCTGAGAATACCCGCCTGAAGGGAATTCACTGGCAAAGGGCAGTGACAGCCAGTAGTTGCGCAGATTCACTTCATAGACACGCGCCACGCTGCCCAGATCGTTCAGGCTGCCGCTGATGAACTGCACAATACCACCCACCACCGCAAACAGCATAAAAATGGCAGCCAGAAAACACAGTGGTCGTGGCACGGTAAATTGACCGATCTTCACCCGCAGGAACAGATTGGCCAGCACGTTTATCAGAAACCAGAAGACAATTGCGATGACCAGCGGCAGAAACAACTGCTGCCCGACCACCAATAGATAGATGATCAGCGCCACCAGAACGGCGCTGACCGTAAAATTGACCAACGGTGTATGCTGTTGCCTGACGTTCATTCGGCGCTCCCTGGCACGAAGACAAGCATTGGGTTCAGATCTGCTAGGAACTGCATGGCACAGAGTCGGATCGTACCAGACTACAGTCGCGCAAATGCGTCCGTCACAATAGCAGGCGTCAGCAATTGCGGCAATATGACCGGTTCCGCGCTCACATCGCCCGGATAGAGAATATACAACGGCACACTGGGACGGTTAAACTCGTCCAGCACGTGGCTTATCTCCGGATCCTGATTGGTCCAGTCACCCTTCATGTAAGTGATACCGTACTCATTGAGTGCATTTTGCACCCGGTCCGTGTTCAGCGTCGTTTGTTCATTGGCCAGGCAGGTGATACACCAGGCAGCTGTCATATTGACAAAAACCGGTTTTCCGGCAGCACGCAACTCGGTGACTCTGGCGCGTGAAAACGGTTCAAACTCAGCCAGGTAGTCCTCTCCCGACATCTGTACGCCACCTGCTGATGGTGAAATCAGCACCGGTGTTCTTAACATTGCAAATGCCCCGATTACCAGCAGCACACAGACTACTCTGCCAGTCTGACGCCAGAAATTGCCGGCCTGGCGTCCCTGCTGAAGAATCCAGAGCGCCAGAGCCAGCAACAGGGCTGCTGAAGCAACTGCTGTCATGCCATTGACCCCTGCCTGGTGCCCCAGCACCCACAGCAACCAAAGCGCTGCTGCATACATGGGAAACGCCATGAACTCCTTGAATGTCACCATCCAGGGGCCTGGTTTTGGCATGTGCTTCATGAGCGCCGGACTGAATGCCAGAATAAGGAATGGCAACGCCATGCCCAGACCAAGAAACGCAAATACAATCATGGCAACCAGCCACGACTGGGACAGTGCAAATCCGAGTGCCGCCCCCATGAATGGTGCCGTACAGGGACTGGCAACTACTGTGGCCAGTACGCCCATGAAGAATGATGAGCGGTAACCATTACCCGTTGTCAGACCGCTGCCAACACCCATCAATCCGGAGCCGAACTCGTATACGCCAGACAGACTTAAGCCAATCACAAAAAACAGGAATACCAGCAACGCAACAAACCAGGGCGACTGCAACTGAAATGCCCAGCCTACCGCTTCACCGCCGGCGCGCAATAGCAACAGAATGCTCGCCAGTGCCATAAAGGACAACACAATACCAAGTGTGTAGACCAGACCGTGCATGCGGTATTGTGCCGGACTGGCGCCGCTTTTTGAGGTCAGGTTCAGCACTTTGAGAGAAAGCACCGGAAACACGCATGGCATCAGATTCAGAATGACACCGCCCATCAGGGCAAACAGCATGATGACAAAGATATTTTCACTGCCCACACCACTGGTAACCAGCGTCCCCGACCGCTCAGCTGCCAGTGTCGCGAGCGCAGCCAGTCCTTGCGGTGTCGCCACATCGGCATTGATCACGTAACCGTCAACCTGGCCACCAGAGCGCTGAACCGCCAGCAATCCTCCAATCTGCGCCAGATCAGTCAACATTCGTCGAGGTTGACCATGGGTAATCTGAATCAGATCAGGATAGATGGTGACATCACGCAGGGGACCCGGATCCAGAATCCTTCGCTGCTCAGGGAAAAACCAGGCCTCTTCAGCATCGTCAAACAGACTGTCGTTGGATGCCATGGAGAAGCTGATCCGGTCGCCGGCGACGGCAAACATGCTATCCAGTGAATGTTCTGTAACGGGCAACGAGTCACGTGTGTCGGCAAATGCCTCAGCCCATTGTGGATCAATACGGGGACTGCCACGCTCGATTGGCAGGCTCAGACTGACCTCAGCATCTTCAATGATGCAGATCAGGTCACAGACCTGCCATTCGACATGAGCTGTGGCATTAAACTGATCGCCCTGTATGTCTGCGGGAACATCGATGGGCACCATCAGCAACACTTCTTCCTTGTAGGAGAACGTTACCAGGTCGCCACCAGGGAAATGCAGCCAGGTCGGCACCGGCCACTGAATATCACCTGCGACAGCACCTGCAGGCAGGCGCCACTGGTGGATAAAAGTCGCATCACCACTATCCCCCGGCCACTTCGAATAGGTATGCCAGCCTTCGGTGGGATCCAGTCTGATGGCGGTCCACAGCGTTTCACCGGGAACCACATTGGTGGTTTCGGCAATCAGTTCGACTTCAATCTCCTCGCCGATATGGACTTCGGCCGACGCCGTAACGCCAACGCCCGCCAACACCATCAACAGGGATAGCTGAACCCACCAGTGTCGCATCAGAACTCTCCACCTTATCTGCTTGTTTATCAGGTATTTTTCTTGATTATCAGTTTTTTGACCTGCCCGATTGTAGCGCTTTGACAATCGTATTGTCAGTGTCTATTGTGATAAAAAGTAACAATTTTATAGGGCCTCGATATACTCAACCAGCAACTGTACCTGCCGTTGTCCACGAAACTCATTCACGTCCAGTCGATAGGCAAGCCGCACCCGATGATGGGAGGTATCCGGCCAGAGCGCGGTATCTACATTAAACGCGATGGCATCAATCACGGAACGCCCATCGTCAGCCGATACCACCATTTTTAAATGTTTTGCGCCGACCAGACGTTGTTCCAGCACGCGGAATTCCCCATCAAATAACGGCGCCGGGAAACCCTGCCCCCATGGCCCCGCGTCCCTCAGCAGCTGAGCGGTTTCAAGCGTGAGACTGGCTGCCGAAATATCACCATCGCTGAGCAGCTTTTGCTGCAGCGCCGCCGGGTCAAGCAGCGCGCTGGCACCTGCTTCAAGCGCAACCCTGAAGTTGTCCAGCTGATCTGCGGGCAGACTCAGGCCCGCTGCCATCGCGTGTCCACCGAACCGACTAATCATGCCCGGATGCTGCGCAGCAATGCTGTCCAGCAGATCCCGGATATGCAGGCCGGCAATGGAGCGCGCGGATCCCTTGAGTTCAAGCACGCCATCTTCGCCCACACTGCCATCCGCAAACACGATGACCGGCCGATGAAATTTCTCTTTCACCCGCGAGGCCAGAATCCCTACAACCCCCTGGTGCCACGCCGGGTTGTACAGACACAGGGCCGGCGGCAACTGGCCCTGTGACTGCGATGCAAGCTCCGACTGCATCTGCGCGAGTGAGACCATTGCCTGGTCGCGCATTTCCGACTCAATCCGCTTACGTTCACTGTTAATCTGATCCAGCTGTGCAGCCAGCCGAGCGGCATTTCCGGCATCATCAGCCAACAGACAGGCTATGCCGAGCGACATATCCTCCAGACGCCCGGCGGCATTAAGGCGTGGGCCGACAGCAAATCCCAGATCCGCGGCCACCAGTTGCTGCCTTGATTTACCAGCCTGATCCAGAATAGCCAGGATTCCGGCACAGGCCCGGCCTGCACGAATCCGCCGCAAGCCTTCATTGACCAGAATTCGGTTGTTGCGATCCAGCGGAACAAGGTCAGCAACCGTGCCAAGTGCTACCAGATCCAGCAGGTCCGCCAGCTTTGGCTCGGCAATGCCGGCACTGGCAAACCAGTTTTTGTCGCGCAGAAACGCCCGCAACCCCAGCATGAGATAAAACACCACGCCGACACCCGCCAGCGCCTTACTGGCAAATCCACAGCCGTGCTGATTGGGATTCAAAATGGCATTGGCATCCGGCAACAGGGCTGCCGGCAAATGATGATCGGTAATCAGCACCTGGATACCGGCGGCGCGAACTAGCGCCACGCCTTCGTGGCTGGAGATGCCATTGTCGACGGTGATAATCAGGTCTGGATTGCGCTCAACGGCCAGCGCGGCGATCCCGGGACTGAGCCCGTAACCGTAAATGAAGCGATCCGGTACAATATAGTCCAGATGATGGAACCCCATCTGCTGCAACGCCCGCAACACAAGCGCACAACTGGTGGCACCATCAGCGTCAAAATCGGAAATGATGAGAATGCGACCCTGACGCTGCAGCATTGTCCACAACAGCGAGGTCGCTTTTTGCATGTCCTTGAGTGAATCCGGTGGCAGCAGCAAAGATAGCTCCAGCTGCAACTCGGCAGGATCGGTAATCCGGCGCCCTGCATAGATACGTTGCAGCAGCGGCGGCAGCGCACCATCAAGTGCTGCCGAAACCACTGCCTCTCTTCGCTCTATCAGCATAAGCGTTGCTGCATGTACTCCGTGATTACGTTGATATCATTGTCCAGTACGTCATAGCGTTCTTCACGTTCAAACAGATCATGCAGATGTGCTGGCAGTTCAGGGCTCTGCAGTCCGGCCTTTTCTACCGCATCCGCAAACTTGACCGGGTGCGCTGTCGCCAGCGTGATCATGGGCACTGAGACGTCCTGGTTGCACTCACGTGCAGCTTTCACGCCGATTGCGGTGTGGGGATCGATCAGGAATTCGGTGTCCCGGTAAACCGAGGCAATGACATCACACGTAGTCTGATCATCCACACTCAGGCTGGAGAACAGATCCCGGGCCTTTTGCCAGCGCTCAGGCTCAAGCTGCTGAGGCTCAGATCCCAGCGTGGTAACAAAGCGCGATACCGCTTCAGCATCCCGATCAAACAGATCAAACAGATAACGCTCAAAATTACTCGACACCATGATATCCATGCTCGGTGACAGCGTGTGCTCCAGATCGCCAAGTGAATACTCGTTGTTGCTGATCAGTCTGTGGAGAATATCATTGCGATTGGTGGCGACAATCAATTGCCGGACCGGCAGTCCCATTTGACGCGCCAGGTAACCCGCATAAATATCACCAAAATTTCCGGTGGGAACCGAAAAGGAAACCGGGCGCAGTGGGCCACCGACATTCAGTGCCGCATAGAAATAATAAACAATCTGCGCCATGATGCGCGCCCAGTTTATCGAATTGACCGCCACCAGCTGGCGATCTGCGGGCAGAAAGGACTGATCGCCAAACGCTGCCTTGACCATACGCTGGCAATCATCAAAATTTCCCCGCACTGCGATATTGTGAACGTTGTCACCCGGCACGGTTGTCATCTGGCGACGCTGGACCTCCGAGACGCGCTGATACGGGTGCAAAATAAACAGGTCGATGTTTTTGCAATGGCGGCAACCTTCAAGAGCAGCTGACCCGGTATCGCCGGAAGTGGCACCCAGAACGGCTACCTTTTTGTTATCTCTGATCAGCACATGATCCAGCAATCGTCCCAGCAACTGCAGGGCAAAATCCTTGAACGCCAGTGTCGGTCCGCAGTAGAGCTCAAGTACCCATTCATTGACACCGAGCATTCTCAAGGGTGCGATGGCGGTGTGGGAAAAACCGGCGTAGCTGTCTTCGATAATACCCTGCAGAATATCATCCGGAATCTCGCCATCGATAAATGGCTTGATAAGCCTGAATGCCAATTGTTCGTACGGCAAACCGCTCCATGCAGCAATCTCTTCCTGGCTGAATGTCGGCAGGGTTTCCGGCACATACAATCCGCCGTCGGGCGCCAGTCCGGTAAGCAGAACCTGCTCAAAATTGCAGGCGGGGGCTTTGCCACGTGTACTGATGTATTTCATGGTTGCCTCAACTGTTCTCGCCGTCAAACTGTTCTACGCGTATTCGCATGATCTTGCCACCAACCTCGTCAAGACCTTCGATAACCCCGATAGCGACGTCCATGACTTCTTCCTTGATGCGACTGGTCAGAATGATCACCGGCACAATACCAGATTCAACATCTTCACCATGCGGTTCTTTCTGAATTACCGCCTCGATATTGATACCATAGGTCATCAGCACCTGGGAGATCCGGGCCATGACACCCACTTTATCGCGAGCCGGTATTCGCAGGTAGTATTCTGACTCGATTTCGCTGATATCCAGAATACGCAGATCACTTCTCAGGTTGTCGAATGCCAGCGGAGGTACTGACGAGCCGGATCGTTCATCGCGCCCTGCCCTGGCAATATCAATAATGTCAGCCACCACGGATGATGCCGTGGCTTCTGCACCAGCACCAGCACCGTAATACAGCGTGCTGCCAGCCGAATCACCTTTCACTACCACCGCATTCATGACGCCATTTACATTGGCAATAAGCGTCTGTTCTGAAATCAGTGTTGGATGCACGCGCAACTCAACGCCCTGATCAGTTACACGGGTGATGCCCAGGTGCTTGATCCGGTACCCCAGCTCCTCGGCATAGGCTATGTCGCCGGTAGTGATCTGACTGATACCTTCGGTGTAGACCCGGTCAAAATCCAGCGCAATACCAAAGGCGTTGGATGCCAGTATGGCCAGCTTGTGTGCGGCATCAATGCCTTCCACATCAAACGTGGGATCAGCCTCGGCATAACCAAGCTGCTGAGCCTCCTTAAGTACTTCGGGGAAGTTGCGTTTGCGTTCCCCCATCTCTGTCAGAATAAAATTGCTGGTACCATTGATAATGCCTGCCAGCCACTGAATCGAGTTGGCGGACAAACCTTCGCGCAGCGCCTTGATGATGGGTATTCCGCCGGCCACAGCACTTTCGTAGGCTACCACCACGCCTTTTCTGGCGGCAGCGGCAAAAATCGTATTGCCATACACTGCGATCAACGCCTTGTTGGCCGTCACGACATGCTTGCCGTTTTCTATGGCCAGCAGTACCAGTTCCAGCGCCGGCTCGTATCCACCAATCAGCTCAACAACAATATCCACATCCGGATCATTGGCCACATCAAACACATTCGTGCTGACACGCACGCCGCTTTCCTTAAGGTCATCATCCGGATTACGCGTCGCCACATGGACAATGTCCAGATTCATGCCTACACGGCGGGTTATTTCCGCCTTTTTACTACGCAGCAAACGGAATGTTCCGCCGCCAACCGTTCCCAGACCACATATTCCAATACGCAACTGCTGCTTCTCGCAATCCTGACTCACAATTTCCTCACACTGACTGTTTGGTGCGAACCCAGTTCGCACCGATGATCTTTTCCACGAATGGTTATGGTTACTTTTCTGACTGCTGTCCTGACTGCTGTCCTGACTGCTGCCCTGACTACTGACCCAGCACCAGCGCACTGAGACGATCAACTTCCATGTAACCGGGTATCAGCGTTCCATCCTGCAATACAATGGCCGGCGTGCCGGTAATACCGATACGGTTGCCCAGTGCGTGATGATTGAGCACCGGGTTTGTGCAGTCGCGCGAAGGCAGATTCTGGCCGTTCTTGGCCTGGGTCAGTGCCCGTGCGCGATCATCTGAACACCAGACTGAAACCATCTTGGGATAGGCCTCGGACTGCGCTCCGCCGCGCGGATAGGCAACATAGCGCACGGCAATGCCACGCTCGTTGATTGCGTCAATATCATGATGCAGGCGACGGCAGTACGTGCAATCCACATCAGTAAAGACTGTGATGGAGGCCGTCGGATTTTCCGGACTGAAGATGATCATCTGACTCTCCTGCATGCCGGCAATCAGTTCGCTCACCTGCCCTTTGCGTGTCTCGGCGGTCAGATTCACCAACCCTTCCGGGCGCGTCATGAACATCTCGCCGGTCAGAAGAAACTCACCACTCTCGTCAGTAAACAGGATTTCACCCGAGCTCATGATGATTTCGTACACCCCCTGCATTGGTGTCTGTTTGACAGATTCGACACGCAACTGCCCCTGGCTGACTGCACCAAGACTGGTATTGATGGTAGTGCGCAGCTGACTTTCCCATTCAGGCTCATCCGCCGCATGGATCGCAGACCCCGCGAGCACACTGGCAATAACCACTCCACATGAGGTCAGTTTACGTAGCAGACCGGTAATTTTCTGGTTGTTCATGCTGATTCTCCACACGATTGTCACAGGGATCCTCATCAGCGGGAGCCTCTGACCATATTTCACTGACTTTACCACGGGCAGACCTTTTCACCCAAAAAAAAAGGGGCCCGAAGCCCCCTTTTTATGATACGAATTGTGATTCGTATCTGCGAACAGCACTGAAATCAGCTGACTTTCTTGTCCAGCTTCTCTGCGATACGCGCTGCACGGCCCGACAGTTCACGCAGGTAGTACAGTTTAGCCTGGCGCACATCGCCGCGACGCTTCAGGGTAACGCTGTCAATCAGCGGGCTGTAAGTCTGGAAAGTACGCTCAACACCCACGCCATGGGAAATTTTTCGTACCGTGAAGGCAGAGTTCAGGCCACGGTTACGAATACCGATAACAACGCCTTCAAACGCCTGCAGACGCTCACGATCGCCTTCCTTGATCTTTACCTGAACAACAACGGTATCACCCGGGCTGAATGCCGGAATTTCCTTGTTCATCTGCTCTTTTTCAATCAGTTCAATATTCTTGCTGTTGCTCATCGCCGTACTCCCGTTGTCGCATATTCATTGATAAATTCATCTAACAGGTCCTGTTGCTCCCGAGTCAGTGTCTGCTGCTCAAGCAAGTCAGGCCGCTTTAACCATGTCCTGCCCAGTCGCTGCTTCAACTGCCAGCGCCTGACGTGTTCGTGATTCCCCCCAACCAGCACCTCTGGCACTGTCATACCGGCGAATTCCTGTGGCCGGGTATATCTGGGACAATCAAGCAAACGTAATTTCTGCTCATCTGCCACATCTGCGGCAAACGAATCCAGCCCCGCTGAATCCTCATTCCCCAATGCACCCGGCAAATACCGGATCACCGCATCGAGCATAACCATGGCGGGCAACTCCCCACCGCTGAGAACATAGTCACCAACGGACCATTCCTCATCAACTTCCGTTTGCAGTATGCGCTCATCAATACCCTGATAGCGACCACATACAAGCACCAGATTCCTGCGTTGCGCCAGTTCGCTGACGCCCTGCTGATCCAGTCTGCGCCCCTGAGGGGACAAATAGATCACCGTTGGTGGCTCCGCCTGCCAGGCTTTGGCAGCGTTGATCGCCGCCTGCAGCGGCGCTGTCTTCATCAACATGCCGGCGCCACCACCAAACGGCTTGTCATCAACCGTGCGATGTTTGTCGGTGGTAAAGTCCCGCGGACTCCAGCACGACAATTCAATCAATCCGCTGCGACAGGCCCGTCCGGTAATACCGTGATCGGTCACTGCGGTAAACATTTCCGGAAACAGCGTGACGATTCCGACTTGTAAACCTGGCTGCATGGTCTTACCTGTCTTATCCGAACCCGGCAGTTTCGAGCCCGGCAGTTTTGGGCCCGGCTGCGGCTCACATCAGGTAATCGGCTTCCCAATCAACCAGAATCTTTCCTGACGCCAGATCAACGTTAAGTACCACCTGCTCTGGCAACCATGGAATCAGCCGCTGGCGCTCATCCACACTGTCCTGTGTTGCATCAACCACCAGGACATCGTTGGCACCGGTTTCCAGCAGACTCCTGACCTGGCCAAGCAGTACGCCCGACCTGTTTTCCACCAGCAGACCCGTTAGTTGATGCCAGTAATAATCACCGTCATCCAGCTCGGGCAGGCTCTCTGTTCTTACATAAAGCTCAATACCGGTCAGCTCACGTGCATGCTCAGGGGTGTCATAACCCACAAAATGCCCGATCAGACCCTTACCGTGAGGCCTGGCATCATCCATCTCCAGCACACTGTCGGATCCTTTTACCTGCACCGTAAACTTCCTGTACTGCAACAGGTTGTCGCGCGGCTGTGTAAACGAGACCAGCTTCAACCAGCCTTTAATGCCATAAGGCGCCCCCAGGCGCCCCAGACAAATTCTGTCACCAGACAATGCTGTCAACCGCCGCGCCCAGACTTACGCCTGAGTTGTCGCGGCCTGCGATGCCTGCTTGATCAGCTCGGCAACGCGCTCGCTGGGCTGTGCACCCTGACCTGACCAATAGCTCACGCGATCCAGATCAATACGCAGACGCTCCTCATTACCCCGTGCTACCGGGTTAAAGAAACCCACACGCTCAATGAAACGGCCATCGCGTGCGTTACGCGAATCAGTAACCGTAATGTGGTAAAAAGGCTTTTTCTTGGCGCCGCCGCGAGCCAGTCGGATTGTGACCATAGACTACTTTCCTAATGTTATCTTCGTACAAAAAACTGAGTATTTCCGACACAGTGCCGGAAAAAGTGCGATATTCTAAGTGAAATGACCGCCAGAGGGAAGAATTGTTTCAGGTTTTTATTCAGAGGCTCCTTAAAACCCTGACTCAGAACCTGGGTGGACCGCCCGCGCCGGGAAAACCACCTGGCCCACGCATTCCGCCCAACCCTCGCATCATATTACCAAGACCGCCGCCTTTCATCTTTTTCATCATCTTCTGCATCTGTTTATGCTGTTTCAGCAGGCGATTCAGATCCTGTATCTGACTGCCGGACCCCAGACAGATCCGACGCTTGCGCGAACCATTCAGAGCATCCGGATTACGTCGCTCTTTAGGCGTCATGGAGTTTATGATCGCCTCCATGCGCCGGAACTGCTTGTCATCCACCTTTGCTGCCGCCCCGGGAGGCAACATGCCCATGCCCGGCATCTTGTCCAGAATACTGGCCATTCCGCCCATATTCTGCATCTGCTGTAGCTGCTCACGGAAATCTTCCAGATCAAAGCCTTTGCCTTTCTGGAATTTGCCGGCCAGTCGTTCTGCCTTGCTCTTGTCAACCTTGCGCTCTGCCTCTTCAATCAAAGACAGCAGATCGCCCATGCCCAGAATGCGCGATGCGATACGGTCCGGATAGAACGGCTCCAGCGCGTCAATTTTCTCACCCACACCGATAAACTTGATCGGTTTGCCGGTTATCTGCCGCACCGACAGTGCAGCACCACCGCGGGCATCACCATCAGCCTTGGTCAGCACCACTCCCGTCAATGGTAACGCATCATCAAATGCCTTGGCTGTGTTGGCTGCATCCTGACCCGTCATGGCATCAACAACAAACAGTGTCTCAACCGGGTTCAGCACCTTATGCAGATTGGCGATTTCGGCCATCATGTCGGCGTCTACGGCAAGACGACCGGCAGTATCGACCAGCAGTACATCAATAAAGGACTTTTTGGCTTCCTTGACCGCCGCCAGCACAATAGCTTCAGGTTTCTGCGAGATATCGGAGGGAAAGAAGCGTACATCCACTTCCCTGGCCAGCGTCTCAAGCTGAGCGATCGCTGCAGGACGATAGACGTCGGCACTGACCACCATCACCGACTTTTTCTGACTGTTTTTCAGCAGCCGCGCCAGTTTTGCTACGGTGGTTGTTTTACCAGCCCCCTGCAGACCAGCCATCAGCACCACCGCTGGCGGCTGAACGCTCAGATTCAGTTGCTCATTGGCGCTACCCATGACCGCTTCCAGCTCGGCCTGCACAATTTTGATAAACGCCTGCCCCGGGCTGAGACTTTGCGAAACTTCCTGACCAACTGCACGCAGTTTGACCCGCTCAATAAAATCCTTGACCACCGACAGCGCAACATCAGCCTCCAGCAGGGCGCGACGCACCTCTCGCAGGGCTTCCTCTATGTTATTCTCCGTCAGTGTGGCTTTGCCGCTGATCTTGCGCAGCGCGCCGGAGAGGCGTTCGGTTAAGCTGTCAAACATGGTTACTGGACCTCTGAGGGTACGGCTGAACAAAGTTGGGTATTATCCCCTTGATGGCGTCACCCTACAATAGCTGTGCCACAAGGAAAAAACACTTCAACGTCCACGGCAGTTATGCGACACTTTGCATCCGCTGCAACACAGACGGCACAGGCAATACGGCCGGTGCGGGAATTATCAGCCAAGGAAACCTGAAGCACACATGCCAATCACGACGTTGTCAGGCATTGTCGCCATCGTACTTTACCTGCTCAGCCTGAGTTTTCAGAGTCGCGCCATTAAAAACGCCAACTCAGCCAGAATCAGGGCGGGCAGCACTGTCATCACATTGGGCATCATAGCAGTCGCGGCTCACGCACTCAGCGCATGGCTGTTGATAGCGCGCAGCGATGGTTTCCATTTCGGAATCCTGCAGATCAGCACACTCATTTTCAGCGCGATTGCGCTGCTGGCAATTCTGACCAATGCCCGCAAACCGCTCGGCAGCCTGATAATGGGTGTTTTTCCTTTCGCAATTCTCGCAATCGTGCTGTCGCTGGCCATAGAAAGTGACTATCCGGCACAACAGCTCAGTGCCGGTCTGGTCGGACATGTACTGCTGTCTGTGATGGCCTACAGCTTTGTCACGCTGGCCTCGCTGCAGGCTGCGTTTCTCGCATTTCAGAATTATCAGCTGCGCCATCAGCACGCTGCGTCAGTCATCAAGCGGTTTCCGCCGCTGCAGGACATGGAGAAACTCCTGTTCGAACTACTGTGGATAGCACAGGTACTGCTGAGCCTTGCGATAGTGGCCGGGTTTGTTTTTGTTGAAGATTTGACAGCGCAGGGACTGCCGCACAAAATGTTCTTTTCCATCCTGGCGTGGATCGTATTTGCCGCATTGTTGTGGGGCCGCCATCAGCTTGGCTGGCGTGGCAATACCGCAATCCGCGGCACACTGACAGGTTTTTTCCTGCTGATTCTGGGCTTCTACGGCTCAAAATTTGTCATCGAATATATTTTGGGAGGTTAACGTCCATATGGACGCAGACTCGACGGTTCCGTTCCTGACCGGTTTACTCATCTTTCTGATTATTGCATCTGCGTACTTCTCCAGCTCGGAAACGAGCATGATGTCTCTCAACCGCTATCGGCTCAAGCATCTGGCTCGTCAGAAGCATGCCGGTGCCATGCGAGTCAGCCGTCTGCTGGAATCACCTGACAAACTGCTGGGTGTGATTCTGATCGGCAACAATTTTGTTAACCTGCTGTCGGCGTCAATTGCCACATCCATTGCCATTCAGGTATTCGGCAATCCGGAAACAGTACTGACAACAGTGGTCCTGACACTGGTGATTCTGATTTTTGCTGAGATCACTCCCAAAACCATTGCCGCGCTGCACCCGGAGCGCATCGCCTACCCTTCAAGTCTGCTTCTGGTTCTGTTACTGAAGCTGCTGTACCCACTGGTCTGGCTCGCCAATCGCGTATCGCACACAATGATAAGGGCGCTCGGGCTGAATACGACTGCTTCAGCTGACCACCAACTGAGCCCCGAGGAATTGCGCACGGTGGTTCACGAGTCAGCACAGATGATTCCCGAGCAGGGACAGGGCATGCTGTTGAACATCCTGGACCTGGAAAAAGTAACCGTCAACGATATTCTGGTGCCACGCAGTGAGATTGTCGGTATCGACCTGGATGACGATCTCAATGACATCCTGACCCAGATAGGCAACACCCAGCACACCCGACTGCCGGTCTTCCATAAGGATATCGACAACGTTGCGGGAGTGTTGCACATGCGCAGCGTTGGCCGCCTGATTCAGTCGTCCGAGATCACACGGGAAGACATCACACGGGAACTGGATCAGCCCTATTTCATACCGGAAAGCACGCCTCTGCACACCCAGCTATTCAATTTTCAGAACAATCGCAAGCGCCTGGCGTTTGTTGTTGATGAGTACGGCGATATCAAAGGCATCATTACCCTGGAAGATCTGCTGGAAGAAATCGTTGGAGAGTTTACCACCGACGTTGCAGACTCCAGCCTGGACGTCCACCCCCAGCCTGACGGCAGCTATCTGATCGATGGCACAGCCACGCTGCGGGATATCAACCGGATGCTCGACTGGCATCTGGATACATCCAATGCGAAAACCCTGAACGGATTGCTGGTTGAATCCCTTGAGGCGATACCCGATTCTGCAGTCGGACTGCAACTTGGCGAGTATTTTGCGGAAATAGTCCAGGTAAAGGACAACATGATAAAAACCGTCAGGATGTGGCGCGCTCCCGATGATGCGGATGTCAGTGCTGAAGACGGCTGAACGGAAATACAGTCGTCTTATAAGTGCCCCCTGCCCCCTTCTCCCACCTGGCCCAAAAACATTCAGCCAGAAAAATAGCGCTCCACCCGCAGTTGAACGGGCCGGATCTGCTGCGGCCAGAGAAACTCCCTTACCGTAAGATCCGGGTCGGCCGGACTTTCGCGATTCGCCATCAAAGCTGATTTAGCGAGTGCTATCCGGTATCCGGCATACGCGCACGACCACAATTGCCATCTGACGGACAGGTCTCCGGTTGTACACGGCTGAGCGTGCTCCATCATGCTCAGCCCTGTGTCATCCTGCAAAATGAACTCATACTGGCGCAGAGCCCTCGAAAGTCCCAGGCCACTGGCTTTTACGCAGGCCTCTTTCAGGGTCCATATCTCAAGAAATCGCGACACCCTGTCTGCCGCCGACAAACTCATCAGTTGCTGGTGCTCCGCATCAGTGAAGTACCGCGCAGACAACGCCTCGGCATTAACCGCCCTGTCGCCATGCTCAAGATCGATACCGACCTCTCCGTCAGAAGCAAACGCCATGACCATCATACCGTCGGCATGAGACAGATTAAAACTCAGCTGACTGACGGGACCGCTGACAACAGGCTTGCCAGACTCTGTTCGGGAGAACTCCCAGTCGGCAGGGGCAATATCGGGCGCGTAGAAACTCAGCAGATCCCTGAGCGCATAGCGGGTTAGCAGAAACGTGAATTGTCCTTTTGAAAGGCGCCGGCCATGCAGGCGATGACGTTCATCTTCACTCAAATACCGGTGACTGTGAGACAGCAGTTCAGTCAGGGAAACTTGTGGCACGGGAATGACCCATACATCAGTTCCGTTCATTCGGATCAATTTCCGGCAAGTCGAGCTGCAATTCCGAACGCTGCCATTTATCCCGCAACAGATCACCGCCAGCCAGGCGGTTGATCTCATCCAGCGCTTTCTGCACCAGTGTTACGTCATTCATCAGAACCAGGTATCCCAGTTTATTCTTGCGAAACCCGATAATGGGTATACAGCTGACATCAAACAGTCGGCCATCGGATTTTTTGGTCAGGCGTCCCTGCCAGCGGTCCGTTTCCATGGACAAGGCCCTGCCATCAAAACTGTCGCGAAACACGTCGGCCAGAGAGAGGCCAATCAGGGATGACCGGTCGCTTTTGACTATATCGATAAATGCAGGGTTTGCATCACTGATCCGGTCATCCATGCTCGCCGTGATTACCGCTATATTGATGTTCTCAAACACCAGTTCGCGCGCCATGGGCGTCAATGTAAGAAACTGATACTGCTGCATGGCCAGCGTCACCAATAACGCGCCGACAACAAAAAATATTGACGTCGGATCAAAACCACCGGCCAGATCAACACCCGCCACATACAGGACATTGGGTATAAAAGGCATCAAGGCCGCCGTGCTGATCAGCACCGATTGACCGCGATAGATCCGCGGCCGATGCATACTGGCTGTTATCAATAGCAAGGACCCGGTCAGTGTATACAGATAACTGCAGGCGAATATCTGTACCCAGAAACCAACACCATACTCGAGCTGCAGCACAAGATATCCGTCTCGTTCCACCAGGTCAGCACCCGAATAAAACAATGAGTGCATATCCAGCGTTGCGGTCATCACCAGAGAGCAAACCGGTATGACAAATATCAGTGACAGCACGGAGCGACTAAGCCATCGTTCCTGGCCCGCATAATGAATGGCAAACAACAGCCAGGAAGTGACTGCACAGACAACGCCCAGATACACCAGCCGCTGAAACCCCAGTTGCCAGGCCAGCGTAGTACCCATGTTTGCAATCATCTCGCCAAAGGCCCAGATCGCAAAACTGACCATGACAGCAGTCCATAACCTGCCCAGGGTACTTTTTGACTGATTTACACTGATTACTGCCAGTACACAGGCTGTGATACCAGCAACCATAAAAAGATAATTTATGGCCGGAAATTGAAAGTCCATTGCTCAATCGCCTTATGACAACAAATCGTATTTTCGCAGATATCCCCGCAGCTGATGATAACTCAGATTCAGGAACTCTGCCGTCTTGCGTTGATTGAATTGGCAGTGTTCCAGCGCTTTTCGAAGTAGTTCTGTCTCATAATCCTGCATGTGCTGGCGAAAATCGACCGGCGCGCCATTCCATGCGTGCGTATCTGCGTCAGCCTGTGGCTGCCGCTCACCACTGTTGTTACCACTGTGCACGGGTTCCGTGTCGGCCACCTCACTGACCTTGTGGGCCGGCGACACCGAGGGTCTGAAAGGTGATTCGAAGGGATTGAATACAAGCCTGCTCACCGTTTTGCCGGGGTGCTGGTAAACGGCCCGCTCTACAACATTCTTCAATTCGCGGATATTTCCCGGCCAGCTGTAACTCAGCAACTGATCCTGGACTGTTTCCGAGAAACCAGCGAAATACTCCTGATCCAGCTCCTTGACCATGGCCACTGCAAAATGCTCGGCCAGCACGAGAATATCTTCAGCCCGCGCCCGCAGCGGCGGCAACGTTATCACGTCGAATGCCAGTCGATCTATCAGGTCCTCGCGGAACCGGCCGGCACGGCCCAGGGCTGGCAAATCTTCGTTTGTTGCGGCAATCAGCCGGACATCCACCTGCAGGGTCTGGTTGCCCCCCAGACGCTCAAATTCGCCATACTCGATAACCCGCAGAATTTTTTCCTGCACCATCATCGAGGTATTTGCCAGTTCATCAAGAAATAATGTACCGCCATCGGCACGCTCGAACAGGCCTTTGCGCTGACTGGTTGCGCCGGTAAATGCACCGCTTTCATGACCAAACAGTTGCGCCTCAAGCAAGGATTCACTCAGCGCTGCGCAATTGATTTTCAGAAAATTATTCTGCCAGCGGCCAGACAGGTAATGAAGGCGTGACGCTATCAGTTCTTTGCCGGTACCGCGCTCGCCAACAATAAGCACAGGTTTGTTGAGCGGAGCAACTTGTGAAACATGCTCCTGCATTTCAAGAAAACAGGCAGATTCACCTATCATCCGAGGCAATGAAATGTCGTCCGACATCGAAACTCTCCTGTTTCACCAGCAACTGACCAATATGTCGCGAAAAATACCACTTGTTGAACTTAATCACCAACAAAAGATAATCGGGGTAATCATGCCGCCGCTATATTCTATCTATAATTCAATTGGTTACTAAATTTTTCCGGATCTGGCACACTTCCTGCTATATACCCGGTGGGACACAGTCGCACCACCTGGATGCACTGAGTGTACAAATACCAATTTTCAGAGGTAACGTAACATGGGTATCTTCTCACGCTTGAGCGACATCATTAACTCCAATATCAGCGCCATTCTGGACAAGGCTGAAAACCCGGAAAAAATGATTCGCATGATGATTCAGGAAATGGAAGAAACACTGGTTGAGGTGCGCAGTAATACCGCCAAAGTGATCGCCGAGAAAAAAACTGTCAACCGTCGTATTGAACAATTGCGTCGTCAGGCAGCTGACTGGGAATCCAAGGCGGAACTGGCACTGAACAAGGATCGCGAAGATCTGGCCCGGTCTGCTTTGATTGAAAAGGCGTCGGTACTAAACACGATAGCCATGCTGGAAGATGAACTGTCCAAACTGGACGGAACTGTAGACAAACTGAGTACCGAGATCGAGCAACTGCAGGCCAAACTGACAGATGCACGCGCCCGTCAAAAGACCCTGCTGATGCGCACATCCGCTGCCCAGTCTCGTGTTGATGTCAATCAGAAGCTGCATAGCGTCAGTATTGACAGCGCCATGAACAAGTTCGAATATTACGAGCGCAAGATTGATCTGATGGAAGGCCAGGTTGACAGCATGAACATTAAACAGCGCGGCTTGCAGGATGAGTTTGAAGAGCTGGCCAATCAGGATAAGATCGATCAGGAACTGCAGGACATCAAAGCTAAACTCAACAAAAAGTAAAGGACCCGACTCATGGACTTCTTTGAATTTGTCATCGCGCTGGTCGCCATAGGCGGCACTTTCGTGACAATCTGGGTCGCGCTGATCTACCGGCGAAAGGAAAAAAAACTTCCTGAAGCGGCCCAGGCTTATACAGTCAACGAACTGAGCAAGCTTGCGGACAGCATGAACCAGCGCATTGACACGCTGGAATCCATACTGGACGCCGAGGTACCCGGCTGGAGGGAGCAGCATGAGCAATCAAACTGAGCAGCAGGATGCGTTCACTCCCCGTCGCCCGCGACTCGCACTGGATCGCGAAAACCGGAAACTACTGGGGGTCTGTGGCGGGTTCGCACGGTATCTGGAGGTGCCTGCCGCCCTGGTACGGGTTATCTACTGCATAGCATGCCTGGTATCACCGGTCCTGCTTATCGTCTACTTCGTGCTCTACTGGTTATTGCAGGATGAGGACAGGGCTGCACGGATCAAGGCAGCTGTCAGCCGCACACCGGACAGTGAATCAACCGACAGCATGAAAGGAGCAGACGACATGCACGCCAGCACACAGTCAACACCCCGGGCGGAACGACGCTTTGACATCAAACGCCCTCTGCACCGGAGCCGGCACAATGTCAGAGTAGCTGGTGTGTGTGCTGGTATAGCGGAGTATCTTGATGTCAGTACCTTCCTGGTGCGGGCGATCACCCTTCTGTCACTGTTTATTCTGGGCGGCATCACTATTTGGGGATATGTCATTTTGTGGATCGTGCTTGACAAGGAGCCCAAATTGAGTAAAAAAGGAGGGGCAGCCGTACAACGTGGGCAGGCCGCTCCCAACCGGGAAGACTCCCGTGTCCATGTGGAACAGTGTATTGCCAACCTGCGGGCGACCGAGCACCGTCTTCAGGAAGTTGAAGCATTCATTACCTCCAAACAGTTCAGGTTGCATTGTGAAATCAACAGGATCTGAAAACATATGGCGGACTTGCCGGATTTTGATACCTTGCTGAACATGCATCGGGAGGATCCCGATGCACTCGACCGCCTTCGACAGGAACTTACTGCCGAGCTGGTCAGCACTGCACACTCCGACGCGCGACGCCGCCTGGAAGGGCTGCAGTTCAGAATAAATATGGAACTTCGGCGAGCCGGCAATCCGACTGCCGGTTTCCTCAGGCTCTCGGACATGATGCACGAATCTTTTGCTGAACTGAATTACTGCCTGAACAATCCCACCGATGCCATACGAGAACGACAAACTGCGCGACAGAGCGCATCGCGGGCTGATATCCTTGAATTGTTTCCGGACAGCCCTGCGGCACGACCCGGAGAAACACCAACAAGGCATTAGCGGCCTGTTGATTCGGATCACAGCTGATTTAGAGCGTTCATGAAATTCTGCCACCTATGTGCCGGCCCGATTACTCATCATATTCCGCCCGGTGACGACAAATTGCGCTATTGCTGCCTGCCCTGCGATCAGGTTTTCTATCAGAATCCAAACAATATCGTAGGGACACTGCCAGTCTGGCAGGATCGCGTTTTATTGTGCAGGCGGGCAATTGAGCCACGCAAGGGTCTGTGGACCTTGCCGGCCGGATTCATGGAGAACGGTGAAACCACCTTGCAGGGCGCCATTCGTGAAACCCGGGAAGAAGCGGGCGCCGAGCTCAACCTGTCTGAAAACAGCCTTTATACAATCTTCAACCTGCCGAATATCAATCAGGTATATCTGTTCTTCCGGGCTGAGCTTGCCAACCTGGAGTTCAAGGCGGGACTGGAAAGTCTGGAGGTTGAGTTATTTACTGAAGAACAGGTCCCGTGGGACAGCATCGCGTTTGCCGTCGTCAAAAGCACCTTGCAGCAATATTTCGCGGACCGGAAGAAGCAGATTTTTCCAGTCAGGATGTACGATGTACGCTATTCTGCGGACAGAAAGGCAGACATAAAACTGGTCAGTTCAAGCTGATAAACCAGAGTGATCATAAACTTGTTCAACGGTTCCCTGGTTGGCCCGGGCATCCCTGCTGGGCCGATCGCATCCTGCGGCATCCTGCGCTGACATCCTTGTTACCAGTATGCAAGCACACTCTGTATCCCTTCGCTCCCTGCGTGTTTCCTTGATAGTAGTCTTCGCGCTACTGGGGACCAAGCATAAGCCAAATTCTTTACCAATTGCAACAATATGTGTCCAAAAAGGGGTGGAGTGACACAAATCTGCGTTGAATCCGTTCAGTATTCCAACATCTGAATAACGTCGTAGGCGGGTTCTTCATAGGGGTGTGCGGCTTTTAATGCCATGATCACACCTGTCATCAACTCTTCATGGCAGACCATTTCAACCCTGTATTCAGCTACCTGTTCAACCTGCCCGGTGTTGCCGATAAACGGATCCGCGCCGGCCAGTGGCCGGAACTGCCCCTGCCCGGGACACTGCCAACAGCAACTGTCATAGTCGCCGATGCGACCACCACCGGCCAGAAAAACAGCATCCTTCACTGCCTCCACATGCGTTTCAGGTACATAGAAAGTCAATTTCAACATGACGTTACTTCAACCACACCCGTGCATTTCTGAACATACGCATGGTCGGTGCATCTTCCTGCCAGTCTGCAGGGTGCCAGGAATTCTGTACAGCCCGGAAAACCCGTTCTGGATGCGGCATCATGATGGTGACACGGCCATCACGACTGCAGACCCCGGCGATCGCGGACGGCGAACCGTTGGGGTTTTCGGGGTAATGTTCAGTAATTTCACCGCGGTTGTCCGCATACTGCGCAACAATTCCGGCATTCGATTTTAAAGCGCCCAGCTGCGAGCTGTCCGCAAACTGTACCCGACCTTCACCATGCGCCACCGCAACAGGAAAAATGGACCCGGCCATACCGGTCAGGAACACTGACGGAGATTCCGGAATTTTCAACAGGCTGACCCGTGCCTCAAACTGTTCCGAGCGATTGCGTTCAAAGCGGGGCCAGCCAACCGCTCCCGGTATCAGTTCATGCAGCAAAGACATCATCTGGCATCCGTTGCAAACGCCCAGAGACAGGGTTGATTCCCTGGCAAAAAACGTTTCAAACTGCTGCCGCAGCGGCTCATTAAACAGCACAGATTTCGCCCAGCCACCACCCGCCCCAAGCACATCGCCGTAGGAAAACCCGCCACAGGCTGCCAGCACGTTAAAGTCAGCCAGCACTACCGATCCACTGAGCAGGTCACTCATGTGCACGTCAACCGCGCGGAAACCGGCACGATCAAACGCAGCAGCCATTTCCACCTGCCCATTGACACCCTGCTCCCGCAATATGGCAACCGCCGGTCTGACACCGGTATTAATATATGGCGCCGCAACATCGTCATTGATGTCAAAACTTAATCGGGCATGCAGGCCCGGATCACTGTTGTCTTGCAAGCGGCCAAATTCCTGTTCCGCACATTCCGGGTTATCCCTCAGTTTCTGAATCTCGAAACTGGTGCGTGCCCAAATCTGCTGACATGCCGACCTGGAAGTCGCCAGGAGCAGGCGTCCCGCATTGAGTATGCGAATCTGGTCCCCGGCTACCGGCCGCCCAACGACGCTGGCGCAATCGGACAGTCCAAATTCCTCGATCAGACTGAGTACTTTGTTTAGGCTGCTGGTAGCGACCTGCAAAACCGCGCCTGGCTCTTCATTGAACAGCAGATCAATCACGCCGGCATCCGGATTCATCAGTTCAGCCAGCTGTATGTCCAGACCACAATGCCCGGCAAATGCCATTTCAGCCAGCGTCACCATCAGCCCGCCATCAGAACGATCATGATAGGCCAGCAGCAGATCGTCCGCGTTCAATTGCTGGATAAGTGAAAAGAAATTCTTGAGATCCTCAGCGTTATCCAGATCCGCCGGCACATCGCCCAGCTCCCGGTAAACCTGCGCCAGCGCTGAGCCGCCCATGCGGTTGCGGCCACGGCCCAGATCCAGCAGCAACAACTCTGTGTCGCCCCTGTCAGTGCGCAACTCGGGTGTGATGGTCGACCTGATATCCGACACCGGTGCAAATGCTGATATGACCAGCGACAATGGCGCTGTGTTGCTCTTGCTGGCCCCGTCCTCATTCCACACAGTGCGCATTGACATTGAATCTTTGCCCACCGGAATGCAGATACCCAGTGCCGGACACAGCTCCATTCCCACCGCTTTTACGGTCTCGTAGAGGCGGGCATCTTCGCCAGGATGCCCCGCCGCTACCATCCAGTTGGCCGACAATTTGATGTCGCGTATACCTGCGATTCGTGCAGACGCAATGTTGGTGATTGCTTCGGCAACTGCCATGCGACCCGATGCAGGCGCATCCAGCAGGGCAATAGGGGTACGCTCACCCATCGCCATGGCTTCGCCATGACAGGTATCAAACGACGTTGCAGTGACTGCGACATCGGCGACAGGCACCTGCCAGGGACCAACCATCTGATCCCGACTGACCAGCCCTGTAATAGTGCGATCACCAATAGTGATCAAAAAGCTCTTGCTGGCAACCGCCGGCAGGCTCAACACCCGATCCAGTGCCTCTGCAAGATCAATTTGTGCCGTATCAAGTGCAACCGGCTGGATTGATTCCGAGCTCACATCCCGATGCATGCGTGGTGGTTTGCCAAACAGCACGGACATTGGCAGATCGATTGGTGCATTTCCAAAATGCGTATCGTTCAGCTGAATATGGTGCGCCTCGGTAGCTTCACCCACTACCGCAAACGGACAACGCTCGCGTCGGCACAAGGCTTCGAATTCCGCCAGTCTGTCGGGGTAAACTGCAAGCACATATCGCTCCTGTGCCTCATTACACCATATCTCCAGCGGTGACATGCCCGGTTCGGCGTTGGGAACGTCACGCAGCGAAAAACGACCACCACGTTCACCATCTTTTACCAGCTCGGGCAGTGCATTTGACAATCCGCCAGCACCGACATCGTGGATAAATGCAATCGGGTTGTCATCGCCCATTTGCCAGCAACGGTCAATCACTTCCTGACATCGGCGTTCCATTTCGGGATTTTCACGCTGCACTGAGGCAAAATCCAGATCCGCATTGCCCGATCCGGCCGTCATCGACGAAGCTGCCCCGCCTCCCAGTCCGATCAGCATGGCCGGTCCGCCCAGCACTATCAGTCGGGCACCTGGTGCAAATGCTGATTTGAGTACGTGCTGCTCGCGAATATTGCCAATACCGCCGGCAATCATGATGGGTTTATGGTATCCGCGCACCTCATACCCACCCACGGATGGCACAGATTCCTCGTAGGTGCGGAAGTAACCACACAGATTGGGGCGACCAAATTCATTATTAAAAGCGGCTGCGCCAATCGGACCTTCCAGCATGATGTCGAGTGCGGAAGCGATATGCGCAGGTCGACCAAAGTCCTCTTCCCACGGCTGCATAAGATCCGGCAGACGCAAATTGGAAACACTGAAACCACACAGACCCGCCTTGGGTTTTGCACCGGTTCCGGTGGCACCTTCATCACGAATTTCTCCGCCATTGCCTGTTGCGGCCCCGGGAAATGGTGCGATCGCCGTTGGATGATTGTGTGTCTCCACCTTCATCAGAATGTGGACGGGTTCCGTGGTATAGGTATATTCACTGGTTTGTGGCTGCGGAAAGAATCGCCCGGCAACACTGCCGGTCATTACCGCTGCATTATCTTTGTACGCCGACAACACATTGGCCGGTGATCTGGCGTGAGTATTGCGGATCATGGCGAACAGGGAAAGCTCCTGATCAATACCATCAACTGTCCAGCTCGCATTAAAAATCTTGTGCCGACAGTGTTCAGAGTTTGCCTGGGCGAACATCATCAGTTCGACGTCACTGGGATTTCGACCCAGTGTACGGAAAGCATCCGCCAGATAATCAATTTCGTCATCAGCCAGCGCCAGACCCAATTCGCGATTGGCACTCACCAGTGCAGATTCCCCGCTGCCCAGCACATCTACCTGGGCCATCGGGCGCGGATCTGCGTGGGAAAACAGACAGACCGCCTCTTCCACATCATTCAGAACGGCCTGAGTCATTTTGTCATGCAGGTAGGAGTCCAGTATCAGCAACTCCGCATCGGACAATGCCCCATCAAGGGTGACCTGCCAGGCAATTCCGCGCTCCAGCCGGGCAATTGCAGTCAATCCGCAATTACGCACGATATCTGTTGCTTTGCTTGACCAGGGCGAGATTGTTCCGGGGCGTGGCACAACCAGACGATAAACACCCTGTGCCTCACCCTGCTCGTCCTGCAACGCTGTTGTATCCCCGTAGGCGAGCAGTTGTTCGAGCACATGCAACTGCTCGTCAACAGGCGGCTGATCACATTCGGCTATATGCACGAAGTGTGAACTCAGTGCCTGCACAGCTGGCAACTCGCGCTGTACGGTGCGCAACAGTTTTCGTAATCGGAAGTCGGAATGAGCGGTGCTGCCAGTGAGAACAAGCATTGTATCTGATAGCCTTAAAGTCAGTAGAGCTGGAAGAAGTTGGAAAACTGCGGAAATCGGGGCGCATTATACGCCAGTTGCCAGCAAAAATCAGGCGCTAAAAACCTGTCATATCGGGTCCTGCCCGGGCACTGGTGTCTCTGCCGGGTTGCTGCCCGTTATCCCCTGGCGCCGGTGCCGAAAAAACAGTTTCATCAGATCACCTGCCTCCTGCGCCATCACCCCTTCGCTCACCTCTATCTGGTGGTTGTATGCGCCATTTTCCAGCAGCCGTTGACCGCTCACAACCGCACCATAGCGTGGTTCGGGCGCGCCAAACACCAGTCTGGCGATTCGCGCGTGGATCATTGCGCCAAGGCACATGGTGCAGGGTTCAATCGTGACATACAGCGTACATTCGGGCAGACGGTAATTCTGCAATGTCTGACCGGCGTCGCGCAGTGCACATATTTCAGCATGTGCAGATGGGTCATGCCGGCCCAGCGGCTGATTGAAGCCCCGGCCAACAACCTGTCCGTTCTTGACGATAACCGCGCCCACAGGCACTTCACCATGCTCCGCAGCACGCTGCGCAAGCTTCAGTGCTTCATGCATGAAGATTTGATCTGCGGATCGTTTATCCGTCTCACAGTTGGTGCCTACTTCCATGCCAATGCAGCCTCTTCTTCAGCGCAATTCCGGTTTGTCGAAAGACCTGTTCCGCTGAGTTCAGCCACTTCTTTGGCGGCCTCCCGCATATCGCTGGTAAACGTTTCGTTGGCGTGCAGTTGCGCCACTGTTGCTGCCGCAACAATCTGCCCCTGGATAACGTCCATCGGCCAGTGTACGTTACACACCATCCGGCTCTCACCAAATGCCAGACCGCGATTGAGAATGGCTTGGCTGCGCTCAGGTGCCAGTTCACTGAGTATCAATGCCCATGCCCAGCCAATCGCCGTGTGTCCGGACGGATAGGACCCATCGGTGGCCAGCGTTGCCTCCGAACCAGCCGCACAAATTGGTTGCTGGTTCACTACAAAGGGGCGTGTGCGCTGATAGTGATCTTTCGCACTGTAGGTTGCCAGGCCGGCATCGGGCAAGGTGCGACGCAACAACTGGTAAAGATAGGGTGTGTCCTGTTCATTGATCGGCATATCAAGGGCACAGGAAAATGTACCGGCAGCATTGGGAAAACTCAGATCATTGTCTGTGATGGCCAACGCCCACCGGGGCGTATCCCGCAATTCCTGTAGCTGCCTGTTGATTGCCTGCTCCCAGACAAATGTTGAGGAGTCACCGGCCGGTGCCGGTGGCAGAATACCCAGGGCATTGGGCAATTCTGATGGAACAAGATAACCACGCAGAACACCAGGACGTATCTCGTCAACAGGCGCTGGTTGTGCGCTGGCGTAACCTGTCAGAACTCCCAGTATCACGCTGGAAATGACATATCTGAGGAAATTTTTATTTTTGCAGAACATTACCACCAGGCCTCATCGCGGAACTATGGATATCAGTAAGGGCATTCTAGCGCAGGAAATACAGGATCGAATAAAAAATATTAGTCGGGCAATAACTACTTGACCAACCACCAATGCCTGAAACATTATCCAGCAATCGAATCTGGAATCCTCCTGACAATACACAATTAACCGGACCCCGGACCATGACTATATTCCCCAGAACCATTATTGCTATCACTTTTGCCGTTCTGACCATCAATTCAGGCATGGCCCAGCAATCGCGCATCATCAATGGCAAACCCGCCTCAACCGATCAGTACCCATGGATCGCAAGCCTGTTTATCACCAGTGAAACTGACAGCGAAACCGGTGGCGGCTGTGGCGGCAGTCTGATTGCAGACAGGTGGATTCTGACAGCAGCGCACTGTTTCCTGAATGATGAAGGTACCGCAGTCAGCACAGACGCTGCGTCAAGGACAAGCATTACACTGGGCTCGAGCAATATCAATTTTCTGTCTGGCCAGGCGATTGTCGCCAGCGCAGCCAGAGTCATTGTTCACCCGGACTACAACCCGGATCCGGACCTCAGCAGCAATACCCAGGACTTTGACATCGCGCTGGTTGAACTGGACGCTACTGTCCCGATCGCACCAATACGCCTGTTTACAGGCTCGGTGCCAGCCAATCTGCCGGTCATTGCAGCGGGATGGGGCGCAACAGCAGGGGATGGTTCGCAGCCCTCAGATGAACTTAAACAAACCCAGTTGCAGACAGTAAATACACAGAAATGTGAGACCGCTCATGCGGGCTCCATTACAAATAATATGTTCTGTGCCGGTGGTTATACGGATACTGACACGTCAGATACCTGTCAGGGAGACAGTGGTGGCCCACTGTTTGTGATGCTCGGCCAGAGTGCTCTGCAGCTGGGCATAACCAGCTTCGGCGGCAGCGAGACGGCCAACTGCGGGTCGCCCGGCTCACCTGGCGTGTACGCAAATATTTCTGAACTGTATGGTTTTGTGCAGGAGCACGTCCCCACTGCCAATGTCCTCAATTCAACAGCGAGTATGACCATCGCGCAAAATTTCTACGATGATCTTACCGAGACGGTCACCATTCCGAAGGTCTATGGCGACGGCCTGAACTATTCAGTCACACTCAAGCACACCGGCGACCTGCATTTTTTCCTGGCAACGGCTGAAGAAAACACCAAAGACAACCCAACCGCAGTACCGTCGTATTTTGATGGCGTGGCCAACGTCCTGATTTTACCATTGGTCAAAGTTGGACCGGATATCTTCAATGTCAGACTGAAGCATCTTGGCAACTACAATTTTGTAGTTGAAACGGCCGATGCACCCTGACCACTATCATGATAGCAACAGTAGTAAGCCCGAACAGCGAACTCGCCTGTCAACATGATTGGGGACCTGCAGAGTGCATCGCAGACTAAGCCACGGGCTTGCTACGCAGGGCTTCGATAAAACCCATTAAGGTCTGTTTTGCATCAGCGATGACAGGTCCACTATCGTCAGCGCAGGCGGCAGCATGTACCGCCTCTATCAGGCCACCGAGCAGTATCCGGGCAGTCAGATCTATTGAATCGCATTTGATCTCCCCACTTGCCCTCAGACCTTCCAATACCTGATGCATCAATCCAAAACCGTATTGCAGCTCAATGTCGCGCCATGTGCGCATGCCGATCACATTGGGCGCATCGCTGAACAGGATTCGATGCACACCTGCACTGGTGCAAAGTTCAAACGTTAACTGTAAACCGCGCTCAAGCTGCTCCCAACCACTCATCCTGTCAGTTAGCTGCGCAGTAATCTGCTCAAGAATCTCCTGTTCGATACTTTCCGCCACTGCCTGAAACAGTGCTTTCTTGTTACCGAAATGGTGATAGAGCGCCCCGGTCGTCACGCCGGCATCTACGACGATCTGCTCCAGCGAGGCACCAGCAAATCCGCGCTCGCTGAACGCAGCCCTGCCGGCGCTGATCATGGCATCCCGCGTCGCCATTGTGTTGGTTTCACGACGCCTGCCCCCGGTTGCATTGGTCTTGTCTGGATCGCGCATTACGTCATCCGTCATTGTCGCTGGCAGCGACTGCCTTTACTTAAGTCGATAGTTTCGCATAAATAGCGTTTGCATAATCAATCTATTTTACATATTCTAATTTTGTAACATAATATGATTATGTTTTTATCAGGATCTGATGGTCGCGTGCCGACGCCCTCAGACCTGCATCTTCCCTTTCGGCCAAAGGACTGCCCATGTACACAGAAACTAACGCCTCCCTGTCTCACTTTCGTCAACTCACTGCCCGACTGACCGTTTTGTTGTTGTCTGTTGCCCTGCCAGGCAGCATCGGTTCCATCGCCGCTGACACGCCTGATTCAACCTGGTTTGACAGTGCAAGGTATTTTGTACCGACTGAATACGGACGCACCGCCGTCGTTGAACGGGGACATGGGCCGGTTGTTGTCTATCTGCACGGCTTTCCTCTCAATGGCTGGCACTGGCGACATCAGTTGACAGAACTGGCGGACATCCGCCGGAATATTGCGATTGACCTGATGGGACTTGGTCACAGCGAGATCAGCGACAACCAGGACCTCGGTTTCCATGCCCAGGCCGATATGGTGCTGGCAACGCTTGATGCCATGGGGATAGATGAATTCGACGTGGTCGGCAACGACAGCGGCGGCGCGGTTGCCCAGATCCTTGTGGCAAAGGCACCACAGCGGGTACGTTCACTGGTACTGACAAATGCAGATGTGCACGACAACTGGCCACCTGCTGCGCTGGGACCATTACAGGAACTGGCACGTCAGGGAACGCTTGATGACCTGCTGGAGAGCCACCTTCATGATGTTGAGATAGCCCGGAAGGGACTGGGCAGGTTGGCATACGAGAGCCCCGGCTTTATAACTCCGGCGCTGTTACGGGCTTACACTGAGCCGCTGCTGACAAGCCCTGCCCGGCGCGATGCAGTCAATCGCTTCGTCTCCAGACAGGATCACTCAGCAACGGTGAGAATCGAATCGGATCTTCAACAATTCGACAAGCCCACATTGATAATATGGGCAACGGCAGATGTGTTTTTTGGCCTGGAATGGGCCTATTGGCTGCGCGACACCATCCCCGGCGTGTACGATGTCATTGAGCTGGATGGTGCGATGCTGTTCTTTACGGAGGAGCGCGCCACTGAGGTCAGTGCCCTGTTGCGAGAGCACTTCCTGAAAGTGGATGCTGATTAAGAATAAATCATGGAAAAAACCATGCTCAGAAGTTACCTGAGATTCTTTCTATTCTCGGATACCCGACAAATTCACCTACCGTTCTGCTTTTATTTTTTGATCCCAGTGCGGAGTATCCGAGATTCTCTCTCTCATAAATTCCACAAACGCCACTACCTTCGGGGAAAGATGCTTTCGTTGCGCAAACACCGCATAAATTGACACTTCAGGTAACGAGTAATTTGTAAGCACCGGCTGCAGCCTGCCCGTTCGAATGTCTTCACCGACCACAAAAGTTGGCACCCGCACTATACCCGCACCATTAAGTACCGCTTCGCGCAGTGCCAGACTGTTGTTCATCTGCATTGATCCATGAATGCGCACCAAAACCGGTTTCTCGCCAGACAACCCAAATTCCCACTCACGAGCTGACTCCTGATACTGATACGTAATCACGTTGTGGCGTTCCAGATCTTCTGGCGTCCGGGGCATGCCGTGTTGCTCAAAATAGGCAGGCGATGCAACAACGACGTGTCGACACGGTCCCAGCCTTCGTGCCACCAGGGATGAATCCCCCATCTCGGAGATTCGAACCGATACATCAAAGCCCCCCTCGATCACATCCACCTTTCTGTCATCAAAGCTTATATCTACCGACAATTCCGGATAACGCTTCAAAAACGCGGGCATGGCCGGAGCAATATGCAATACACCGAACGACATCGGCGCATTGATTCGCAGGGTTCCGCGAGGTTTTCCCTGCAACCGGGAAACTTCGAGCTCCGCCTCTGCCAATTCCTGCAGACCGCGTTCACTGCGTTCATAAAACACCCGCCCCACATCGGTCAGACTGAGCCGACGAGTCGTGCGATTCATCAATCGCGCACCCAACCGGTCCTCCAGCCGTGTGACGTACTTGCTGATCACCGACTTTGACAATGACAGCCGCTCGGCGGCCGCAGTAAAACTGCCACTTTCCACTACCTGAACAAACACCGAGATATCGGTTAGCGAATTCATTTCCCGCCCCAATTAGTTAATTTACGTGAACAATGTTATTCAAAATAACCAGATTATCAACAATTAATTAAGTAGTAGCATGGCATCGCAGTCAATTATCCAAACCAAGGAGCTTGAAGTGATGAAAATTTCCGTATTTGGCGCCGCAGGAAATGTCGGCCGTCGTATCGTAAATGAGGCCCTGTCCCGAGGTCATGAGGTCACTGCCATTGTTCGCAGTTCCGACCAACGAAAAAAGTTGCCGGATGACCTCAATGTCCAGATTGGCAATGCCATCGACATTGACGACGTTATCCGGTTGAGCACTGGCCAGGATCTCGTGATCAACGCGACCCGGTCAGCCACCAGCGATGTTGATGAGGTGGTATTGATGACTGAAACCATTATGAAAGGATTGGCGCACAGCAGAGCCCGGCTATTGGTTATTGGTGGTGCCGCCAGCCTTGTTACACCCGGCACTGACGGCAAGAAAGTGATTGATTCCCCGCAATTTCTGGACGCATCTCTGCGCCATATCGGTGAGGCAAGTATCGCGCAATATGAGGCATGCCTTAAGGAAAAGCGGGTTGCCTGGAGCTATCTGAGCCCCCCTGCCAATCTGGTCGCTGGAAGTCGCAGCGGTGAATACCGGTTAGGACACGATGAATTGATAGTCGATAGCCAGGGCAATTCAACAATATCCATAGAGGATCTGGCAGTTGTTGTGCTGGATGAGGCAGAACAACCCGTACATCACCAGAGCCGCTTTACCGCTGCCTACTGATCCACAAACAATCTAACGAGGACACTCAATATGAATCGTATCGTCTCACCGGCAATCATTGTTGCCACTTTGCTGACAGGCCTGACTTTTTGTGTGCAGGCAACAGAGAGAAAAGCGGGCATCAGCCCATGGGGGCCAGATGATGAAATTGGCCGTTTAAATCTGATCACCGCCGAATCGCAACAAAAAATCCTCTCCCGGGTATCGGGCGGGCCAATCTACGATTTGTCTGTGGAGTACTTCATTGGCATGCCTAGCTGGCAGGCAGCAGGTGACCCTCACTACCGCATATGGATGACGCATACCCCCCACGGCACTGTCATAGATGATCCAATGGGGGTCGGCACCAGAATGAACGAGCATGTCAGCTATTCCGGTTCAGCATTCTCCATGTATACCCATATGGGCACTCACATAGATGCGTTGGTGCACTTTGGCCTGGACGGAAAGGTCTGGAATGACTTCAGTGCCGATGATCATCTAGGTGATCGAGGCTGGCAAGTGGGTGGTGCGGAGAATATTCCACCACTTATCGCACGCGGCGTGTTGATTGATGTCGCTGCCGCAAAGGAGGTCGAGATGTTACCCGAGGGTTATCGTGTCACCCGTGAAGACCTTATTGATGCCCTGAAACGCCAAAACACCATACTGCATCAGGGCGATATTGTATTGATCCGTACCGGACGGATGAAACTCTACAGCGATGCTGAGGCCTATATGGCCAACCCTCCGGGACTGGGTCTGGCGGCAGCGCGTTTTCTGGTTGAAACAAATGGCGCCATAGTAGTCGGTGCCGATAACCTGAGTTTTGAGCAACCTGAGACATAGGTTACAGACTATACCGGAGACAT
>TARA_R110002072_G_scaffold101703_1_pt1 | contig 37189 bp, 32 predicted proteins | sample TARA_R110002072 | Tara Oceans TARA_R110002072 (sample SAMEA4397118) | marine metagenome | biome: Polar Biome; feature: [SRF] surface water layer (ENVO:00010504); material: water (ENVO:00002006), including particulate matter (ENVO:01000060) such as... | depth 5 m
CGAAATCCCCGTTTGTTGCTGCGGAAGTACTCAATCGCCCCCTGAACGCACCCCAAACCCATCGCTGATCCGCCGGTAAGCATGACGCCTTGCACCAGTTCAACCAACCCACAGGGGTCAAGAAGCTCGATTTCATGAGATGCGGTCGCCCCCCCACGAACATCAACCCCCGCCACAGCGTCTTGATCACAGACAATCGCGGTGCATCCAGTGAGATTCTGATCATCGGTTGTGTGTCCGACCCGGAAGCCGTCCACGATGGTCAATGAGTGCTCTTGAGCTTTTTGCCAACTCCAAGTCTGGGTCATGACCAATAGTATGCGGCTGAGAAGCATTCTCAGTGATTCCCAGCGTGTTTTGGACAAACTGCGATCGGCTGTCTTTTCATGCTTGGGAAACGGAAACCGATCTAGTCAAACCTGAGGATAGCGAATACAATACCTCCTGTGCCGAACGATATAAGATCGATCCGGCAATGAAACGCGGGTGTAGCTCAGTGGTAGAGCGTCAGCTTCCCAAGCTGAATGTCGTCGGTTCGATCCCGATCACCCGCTTTCGTAAACCCCTACGCCGCAGTCGATTACAAAAATCTACTGGCGATGGCACTACAATTTTTCGGACGGCAAATCATTCTTTGTAGTGCGTTTTTAACCCGAATGTAGTGCATTCCTGTAAAAGTATGGGCGGCTAGAAGAGCATCTGAACAGTGTCAGCACCTCTCGTGAGCGATGTATTCCCCTTTCTATCTAGCTCCAAATTCATCTATGCTGAACGATTAGGGGCAAGTTTCCCAGCACGGCCTGGGGTGCGACCTCGACTGTCACATGGTCGATTCCGAAGCGGCCCTGGAGTTGGGCCCGCACCCGAGAACACAGCTCGTGGACTTCACCGACACAGGCATCGTCCACCATAGCGACGCGAACCTCGGCGGATAGCGTACCTTCGTCGATCGGCCAGACATGAAGATGGGCGACACCTTCGACGCCGTCGACACCTGCGATGGCTTGCCCGACCTCATGAATCGATAACCCTTCCGGGACACTCTGCATGAGTATCCGTATGCACCGCTTCATGGGCTTCCAAGAGATCCAGACGATGTATACCGAGATACCAACCGTCGCGATAATGTCGGTCCAGTACCAGTCGAAAAGGATGATGAGCGTGCCAGTGACGATCACGGCAACCGAGGCGAGCGCGTCAGCGAGGTTGTGAAGAAACGCCGCCTTGAGGTTTACGCTGTCCTTGGACATCGAGTAAGTAAGCACGGCGGTCGCCGCATCCACGACCAAAGCGATCCCTGCCACGATCACCACCATCCAGCCGTCGATGTCTGGACGATCAAAGGTCCGAGTGATCGCTTCGATAAGTAGGTAGCCCGCGATCACCATGATGGAGGTCAGGTTGATGAGACCACCGACCACTTCAGCGCGGCCGTAGCCGAAGGTTCGCCGCTCGTCGGCAGGTCGCAGGGAGATGCGGCGTGCTACCAAGGCGAGGAGGAGCCCTGCGGCGTCGCTGAAGTTGTGCAACGCGTCAGCGATTAACGCAAGGCTGCCGGAAAGCAGACCTCCGACCACCTGGGCCACGGTCAGCAGCATGTTGATCGCGACCGCCCATGCGAGTCGACGGGTGCCGGCGTCGGCCGAATGATGATGGTGCCCGCCCATGCGTACCTCTTCAGTTGATACTGATCGACCCGGATTCATGGGTGCCGTCAGCGTTTTCAACCTCGATCCAGAGGGAAGTTGGAAGCGACACGTTGTCGGGTACCTCGGCGTCGGCGTGGAAGTCGCCGGTGCTGCCTATCGCCTTGCTCTTGAGCGCCCTGGTGCCCGTCTCGTCGCCGATCCAGACGCGGATCGCGGCTGGCTCGGGGCCGTCAGTGCGTTCCATTTCGAGGTGGACGGTCGCAGAAGGTTTGATCTCCCCGACCATCGACACGCGGAGCATGATGCCGGCGATCGTTACCGAGCCGAGGTCACGCTCATCGCCGTGGTCGTGATCCTCATGGCCGTCAGCATCGTGGTCATGATCTTCATGACCCTCGGCGTCGTGATCATGGCCATCGTGATCGCCATGCTCTGCGTGGTTGTCCGCATCGGACGGACCGGACTCGTTTCCACACCCAGACAGCGTCAGCGATGCGGCGGCGAGCGAGGCGAGAAACAGCTTGGTCAGATCTGTCATGTCAGTTCTCCTTAGTTTTGACAGTGGCTTTGGCCGGGCGGAATGCTCCGGTGATCCGTGTCATGAATGACCGCGAGGAACGTTGCCGCGGTTCGAGCTTGTGTCCGAACACCAGCGAGTAGCCGGCGGGGACGACGATCAGATTCAGAAAAGTGGAGGTCAGCAGACCGCCGAGGGTGACGATCGCGAGCGGGGCGAGTAGCTCGCTGCCGGGCTCGCCTGCCGCGAGAGCAAGCGGGACGAGTCCAAGTGCGGCCGAAATCGCGGTCATGAGGATCGGCACAAGCCGCTCCATCGAGCCTTGGACGATCGCCTCGCCCATCGGCACCCCTTCGGCCTCCATTAGATGGTTGTAGTGGTTGATCAGCAGGATGCCGTTGCGGACGGCGATGCCAAAGAGCGTGATGAAACCAACCAGACTGGCAATGGAAATCACCGGCGGGATGTACGGACCGCCTATACCGACGAGAGCCAGCGTGTTGGTAATCGGGCCGCCTCCCTCGGTGAGGTAGATCGCAGCAATGCCACCGATGAGCGCAAGCGGCATGTTGAGCATCACAAGCACCGCCGCACGCATTGAGCCGGTCGAGATCTGTAGCAGCATAAGCATGATGAGCGAAACAGCTACGCCGGCGACGAGGATCGTGCGCGACGCGGACTGCTGGGCCTCGAACTGCCCGCCGTAGGACACAGTCATGCCGGCGTTCTGCACGATTGGGTCGACGCGATCTTGAACCTGCGCGACCAGGTCACCGAGGTTAGAGCCCTCAGCGACATTGAGTGAGACAACGGCCTTTCGTTGTGCATTTTCGCGTGTGATGAGATTGCTTGACCGCTCTGGTCCAATGTCGGCGACATCGCTCAGTCGGACCGTCGCGCCGCCGCGACCTCGGAGCAGTAGGTCACGCACCTGAGCAATTGACTCCCGCTCCTCGGGCGCGAGGCGGACTACGAGGTCATACTGACGCACGCCCTGGTTTACTTTGTCGACGACCTCGCCGTAGAGCGCCTCGCGAACCTGCTCGGCGGCGTCCGCCGGGCTAAGGCCCGCAGCCGCGAGTTCAGCATGCCGGTATCGGATCGGCAGCGAGGTGATCATGACTTCCCGATTTGCATTCACGTCGCGTGCGCCGGGTAGTCCCTGGAGTTCGCTTTCGATCTCTTTGGCGACGCGACGCAGCTCGGTGAGGTTCTCGCCGAAGACGTTAATCGCGATCGCCGCGGGTGTGCCAGACAGGACATGGCTGAGCCGGTGCTCGATGGGCTGTCCCACCATGGTGGTGATCCCCGGGACCGATCCGAGGATGCGGTCGATGTCCTCGCGGACATCGAAGCGGTCGCTGCCGGCATCAACGGTGACCTCGATTTCTGAGTTGCTGACCGGCTCGGCGTGCTCGTCACGTTCGGCCCGGCCCGTGCGGCGTGAGACCGACCGTACACCCTCGATCTCGACGAGCTGCTTCTCAACCTCGGTGGCAAGACGATCGCTCTCAACGATCGACGTCCCGGGAGGGGCGAGCAGGAAGACAGTGAATGTTCCCTCGTTAAACGACGGGAGAAACGAGCTTCCGAAGGTGCTTGCCAGCAGCAGTGCAGCGGCAGTGACGAGTCCCGCGGCCCCGAGCACCCACAGCCGCAGCCGAATGGCGACTCTGAGTGCGGGTTCGTACGCCTGCTTGAGCATTCGAACCAGGAAGCCGTCCTGATCCGCGTGCTTACCGCCAAGGCGGCCCTTGAGCAGGAACCGGCACATCGCCGGGACAACCGTGAGCGCGACAGCCAGCGAGGCGAGGATTGAGATCATGTAGGTGAGCGCCAATGGCTGGAAGAACCGGCCTTCGAGCCCCTGCAGAAACAGCAGCGGTACGAACACCATCACAATGATGACGGTCGCAAATACCATCGCTGGTCGGATCTCGTTGCTCGCGTCGAAGATGACATCAGTGAACGGGCGTTGCTCTGATTCTGGTTGTGCCCGGTTCTGCTTGAGCCGGCGAAACACATTCTCTACGTCGATGATCGCATCATCGACGAGCACGCCGATAGCGACCGTCAGGCCGCCGAGGGTCATGACGTTCAGCCCCAGGTTCAACGCGTCCATCATCAGCAAGCCCACCGCCAACGAGATCGGGATAGCGGTGAGTGTGATCAGCGTGGTCCGAAAGTTCATGAGGAACAGCACGAGCACGAGGAGGACGATGATGATCGCCTCGCCGAGCACTTTGGTGACGTTGTGGACAGCGCGATCGATGAAGTGCGACTGCCGTACGACATCACGGTTAAGCTCCAAGCCGGAGGGAAGCGTCGGCTCTATCTGGTCGAAAAGCGCGTCGAGATTGTCAGTGAGGGCGAGCGTATTGGTTCCGGGCGATTTCTGGATCGAAAGCACCACGGCTGGTGTGCCACCTTCCGACGCCGTGCCGCGCTTGAGAGCCGGGCCGAGCCGCACATCGGCGACCTGTCCAATTGTGACCGCAACGCCCTCGTGATACTTGATTATGGTGTTGGCGATGTCCTCGGGGCGCGAGACTCGGCTCTGTTGTCGTATGGGGATTTCGAAACTGTCAACATTTACAAGATACCCGCCGCTGGCTGTGCTATGCGCTCCACCCGCAGCCTCGACGACATCGGTGATCGTTAGGTCGTAGAGCCGCAGGCGTTCCTGATCAACATTAACTTGGTACTCGGGTAGCTCACCGCCGATCGCCACTACCTGAGCGACACCGGGCACCGCGAGGATCTTTGTTCGCAGCTCAAACTCGCCGAACGACCGCATCTGCATCGGACTGACCGACTCGTCGGGCGACGAGAGCGAAATCAGCATGATCTCGCCTGCAATAGAGGTAATCGGCGTTATGAAGGGCTCGACCTCTTCGGGTAAGTTCTCGCGGGCGGTAACTAATCGTTCGGCCACAAGTTGTCTCGCGTCAAACAGGTCCGTGCCCCATTCGAGGTCAACCCAGATGATACCGAGACCGATCGCGCTGGCGCTTCTGACTCGGCGCACGCCGGTCATACCATTGACGGCGGTCTCGATCGGGAAAGTGACGTACTGTTCGACCTCATCTGCCGCGAGCCCGCCAGCCTCGGCCATGATGGTCACGGTTGGGGCGTTGAGCTCTGGGAAGACATCCACGCTCATGCGCGGCAGGCTGTAACCGGCGTAGCCGACGATCATGACCGCCGCAATCAGGACTAGTGATGAGTATCGGAGCGAGAATCGGATGACAGATTTCAGCATGGCTTAATCCTCCCCTTCGTGGAAGGTGCCATCAGAGTGGAAGTGCCCACCCTTCTGTATGGAACCGCTCGTAGCGAGCATCAGCTGGAACGCGCCGTCGAGGACAACTTCATCCCCATCACGAACACCGCTCAGTAGCGCGACCCAACGACCATCGTCCTTCCCGAGATCGGCTTCCATTCGCATAGCCGCGTTCGGATTGTCAGGATCACGGCGGAAAATCACGGGTGTCAGACCGTCGCGCTGGACTGCGGCGAGGGGGATGGCGAGTTCGGGCGACACCGTTGAATCGGTGACGATTTCAAGCTGCGCCGAGACACCCGGACGAGCCCACGACCGCAGCTCATCAGGCACGATGAACACATCGACAGTGCGGTCGTTCGGATCGCCATCAAGTCCGAGTGTGATCACACCAGCCATCGTGTCAGTCAGCGGTACGGCACGACCGACGGCGGTGGGTGTTGGGGGCACGATGCGAGCGACGAGCCCGTCGCGCAACACGCCAAGATCACTCTGCAATCCAGAAGCTCGGAAGCGGAGACGTTCCGGTTGTACGATCGTAACAACGGGCGTTTTCTCGTCGGCCCACGAGCCATTGGTGAGCCCGGGCATCTCGACAACGCCAGCCTCGGATGCGGGAACCTCGATCCCGGTGATGGTTGCCCATGCCGGTTCTGGGCCGTGGTCAGTTTCGACGATCGCCGCGAGTTCGGTGCGGGATCGCGACACGATGGCCGAGGCCGCGTCGAGCAGGTACTCGACCCGTGCGCGGGAGGCACGCAGATCGGCGTGCGTCTGCTGACGCTCGGCATCCAGTTCAGCCTTCTTTTCAAGCACGTTGGCCAGTTCGGCCCGGGTGCTCGCCAGCGAGGCACGGGCTTGGGCGAACTCGTCAACACGGCCACCGCCGGCCTCGCGGACCGACTGCAACTGCTCTACCCGCTCGTTCCATACGGCCACGCTTTCGTCTAGGCTGTCCTCGTGCTGCTGGTGCGCGGCAAGCAGCGGCTCAAAGGTGTTCAGCCGTGCCTCGAACCGCTCGATCTGTGCCGCGGCGTCGGCGAGTTGCTGCTGCATCTCACGCCACGATGGTGAGTCCAACCGATAGAGCGGCTGACCAGCATCAACGCGGTCGAACTGTTCGACCAGCAGTTCCACTCGGCCGGGGATGGCGGTGCGGTACTCGCGACGTGCCGTTGGTAGATACTCAAAACGACCTGGAACACGGAGAGTCTGCTCCACCCTGCGGCGTTCGACCTGCACGAAGCTGATTCCGAGATTCGAGCGCACGGCCGCAGGGATCGCAACGCGATTTGGATCGGTCAGGGTTTCCTCTTGACCGTGATCGTGCCCGTCGCCTTCTGCGTGATCGTCTGTTTTCGTGTTTGAGCCGCCGTCGCATGCGACTAGTGACAATGGCATGGCTGATGCAAGGGCGATCGCGATCACCCGCTGGATGCTGTTCATTGTGAATCCTCGTTTGTCGTGTTCGCAGCGGCGGTCGTGTTGTCTGTCGCCGACGCGTTGGTCGTGTGTTGGTTGTCTTCGTCGTTGCTTGGCTGAACCGGGACGGGCGACTCGGTTTGATCGGGCCCGAGCAGCCGGGCGATCTCGACAGCCGCGGTGATCTCGGCGAGCCTCAGATCGAGCAACCGGCTTTTTGCCTCGAACCGTCTCGTGACAGTCTCCAGCAGAAGCAGCGTGTTGACCTCGCCCAGGTCGATTAGTTGCTCGACTTCCGCTGATTGCTCGTCGAGCATCGGTACAAGTTCACGCTCGAATGCCTCACGCTGCGTTTGTACCGCGTAGTACACCTCCCGGCTAATCGCGAGTTCTCGGCTGAGTTGCTCGAAGGTGGTCTCGGCCGCCACACCGGCGACCTGCCGCCGTGCTCGAGCTTCCGCGATCCCCGCACGGTTGGCGTTGAAGACCGGGATCGGAATGGACACGCCTAGCAGTAAGCGGTCGTCATTGTCTTCGCTACCAAAGCCTGTACCTATCGTGATATCGGGGTATTGCTTGCGAACCTCAAGGCGGAGCGTCTCCTCTGCAACCTGGTACTCCGCACGTTGGACGGCGAGCAGCGTATTCGCCTCGATCAACCGTTCGATCGTGTCCCCCACATCTATCGGAAGCACAGGATGAAGCGTGGGTATCAAGTCGACAACCGTGTCAGGTGCGAGCCCCAACAGCCCTAGGAGCTCGATTCGAGACCGGGCCACTCCCAGCTTGGCCTGCGCGACATCGGCACGTGTCTGGACTAGCTCGGCTCGGAGCAAACGAGCCTCGACACGAGTCAGCTCGCCGGCCGATTCCAGCTGATCGGTAATCTCAGCAACTCGCTCGACCTGCCCGGTGACTTCCAAGAGCAGTGTGAGTCGCTCCGACGCCGCGGACCACGATGCCCACGCCGATCGAACTGCCGAGCGAGTGCTCCACTCAGCATCGACGATCCGGCGAAGCTCGGCCTCGTACGCTGCCCCAGCTCGGTCCTTCTCGACGCCCAGACGCCCCGAGACTGGGATCGTCAGGCTCAGCGTCAGCCCGTACTCGAATGGTCCAGCCGGGGATAGAATCTCTGCCCCATCGAAGCCGAACTGCGGGTCCTCCCATAGCCCGGCCGTTTCGAAGTTCGCGAGCGTTACTCCCGCATCGAGTCGAGCGATCCGGAGTTCAGGATTGTAAAAGAGCGCGATAACTTCGCCCTCGGCGACCGATAGTCCGTCGCTCGGATCAAAGCGATCGGGAACAGCTTGGCCTTGCTCAGTGAGGCGATCAATAAATCGTGAGATCGGTTCCGTAGTGTCGAGCCGCGCGTCGTACACTGCACGGTGCTCTGCCAGATCCAGCGGCCTGCGTTCGTAGGACTGGCAGCCCGTTAGGGTCAGCAAGGTGATCGCCGAGCCTAGCCCGGGCAGCACCGCCCGCGTACAAAGCGGGAATTTCAGATGGTTCATGGGTCATGATTCCTGTCGGTTTCCAATGCGGTCACAGCCGCGTCGAACAACGCCGACGCGGCACGAGCGAGGGAACAGACAGGATTTAAATGGTCAAGCGAAAGCTTGCAACGATGGCGAGCTGATGGGCTCTGGAAGGATCTTCCAAGATCGGCAATCTCGGGGGGCCGCGACTAGCGAGACCAGAATCCGCGAGAACGATTCCCCACGCCAAAGCGGGGACAACTGCCGGCGTGACACCGTAGCCATTCTCGCCACGGGGCAATGTGATGAGCTCAACGGCATTCAATTCGATGTCGGTGCAGCCGCACTCGTGCGCGTGTTCATCCGTGGCTACATCCAACGGCCAAGCGCTGCCATGGGGGCAAGCTGACTCGTAGTGGTCTGATTCGTCGGTCGTGTGCTGATGTCCCCCACCGAGACACAAAACAGCCATACTTCCCGCACCACCCGCGAGGGCATGCATGGCGATGATCGCAGTTAGCAGTATGGCAAGGGGACGATTCTTCACAGTACGATAATACCTCGGCAATGGAGCGGCGTTGCTTGAGGGCCAATAAAGTTTGAGTCAAACTATTTGGCCGGCACATGCTTCTCGTAGATCGTCATAACACCCGTCAGAGCAATACTATTCCAGTTGGCTAGGGAATTTTTGGGGTCTGCTTATCCCCGCCGACGTCTCTCAAGATGATAAATCCGCCATGTACAACAACTATTACCACTACTGAGCCGACCAAGAGATCAGGGATTCGGCTCCCGAGCGCCATCACGAGCAGGCCGGCGACGATGACTCCGGTGTTCGCGATCACGTCATTCTTGGAAAAAATCCACGATGCACGCATGTGCACGCCACCATCCCGATGCTTCGAGATCAGCCGCAGGCAGATGAGGTTCGCGACAAGAGCGACACACCCGGCCCCAATCATGAGCCGGCTTGCTGGCTCGCTACCGAACACAGTGCGGCGGATGACCTCGACCAGCACACCCAGCCCCAACACGATCTGGAGCACACCGCTCACGCTCGCAGCGGTCCGCTTTGCCTTACCGGCCCGCCGCACCGCGTAGAACGCAATGCCATACACGGCGGCATCGGCCAACATGTCGAGTGAGTCAGCAAGGAGCGCCGTCGAATCCGCTATCCATCCCGCGACAGCCTCCGCGAGGAACATCACGCCATTGATCGCGAGCAACGTTACGAGAGTCCTCTGCTCCAGCCCGTCAGATTCCTCCGCACAGCCACAACCCCTCACCGGCCGTTCTCCGGCTCCGACTCAGCCTTGGGATGTCGCATAAAGACGGATGCGATGACCGGCAGCACAAATAGTGTGAGGAGCGTGGATGTGACCATCCCGCCGATGACCACCGTCGCGAGTGGACGCTGGATCTCACTCCCCACACCCGTTGCAATGGCCATCGGGATGAACCCCGCAATATCGGTAATCGCTGTCGCGAGCACGGGCTGGAGGCGAGTTTTCGAAGCCGCGATGATCGCATTCGTACCCTGCTGTTCGGTGCGGAGTGCGTCGCGGATCGCAGTGATCAGGATCTGTCCGTTGAGGACCGCGATCCCGGTGAGGGCGATAAAGCCGACCGCGGCACTGACGCTAAACGGGATATCCCGCCACCACAAGGCGAAGATCGCGCCGACCGCCGCGAACGGAATGCAGGTGTAGATGATGATGACGTCCCGCAGGTTCTTCAGACTGAAATACAACAGGAAGAATACCATGAGCAAGACGGCGGGCACGACGATGAGCAGCCGAGTCTTGGCGCGTTCGAGGTTCTCGAACTGACCACCCCACTCAAGCACATACCCCTCGGGCAAGGCTACTCGCGCGTCGATTGCTGACCGTGCTTCTTCAACAAACGACGCAGGGTCTCGTCCGCTCACGTTGCACTGCACTCGGATGAGCCTTCTGCTCCATTCACGATTGATTGTGGCTGATCCCTCGGAGAGATCGACGGACGCCAACGACGAGAGCGGCACCGCGACGCCCCCCTCGGTCGGGATACGAACGGACGAGACGGCTGCCACATCTTCTCTGAACGTCGGTGGCAATCTGACAACCAATGGAAAAACTCGCTGGCCCTCGAACACTTCGCCGACGCGGATCCCACCGATCGCCTCAACGAAATCCAAGACCTCGCTCGCGGCGACACCGAAGCGGGCGATGCGAGACTGGTCAACGGAAACGGACAAGGCCGGCTGCCCTGTGATCTGATCGACCGAGATGTCTGACACGCCTGAAATGTCCAGAAGCACGCGCTGCACGTCGTCGGCGAGCCGGAGTAACTCGTCGAAGTCGTCGCCGAAGATCTTGATCCCGATATCCGAGCGAATGCCGGAGACCATTTCGTTCATGCGCATCTCGATCGGCTGCGTGAAGACCATGTTGACGCCGGGGAGCTGCGAAATGATTTTCTCCATCTCGACAACCAGGGCCGACTGTGTATCCGCTCTCGTCCACTCAGAACGGGGCTTGAGCGTCATAAAGATGTCCGTCAGTTCGATCCCCATGGGATCGGTAGCCACCTCCGCGGTACCAATACGGCTCCATATGTACTCGACCTCATCAGGAAATTCGTCGAGCAGAACCTCCTCGATCCGAGTGTTGTACCGCACTGACTCATCGATCGATACGCCGGCGAGGCGGATGGTGTTCACGACCATCGATCCCTCACTAAGCCGAGGTATGAACTCGCCGCCCATCTGTGTGCTCCGGAAGCCAGCAACACCAAGGAGGGTTACGGCAACGAACATCACGACCCACCTGAGTCGAAGCGCTCCGCCGACAGCCCAGCCGTATGCCCCGGCCAATGCGCGGAGCAGAACAGCATCCTTGGGTTTCGTGCGACGCGGCAAGAAGTAGTACGACAAGACGGGAGATAGGAACACCGCCACCAGTAATGCTCCGAGAAGCGCAAAGATGAATGTCCACGCCATAGGCCGGAACATCTTTCCCTCGATACCTTCCAGCGTCAGCACGGGTGCAAAGACGAGCGTGATAATCCCCATCCCGAACACAATCGGACGGACAACGCCTGCGCTGGAATTAGCGATCGATTCAAGCCGCTCGGACGGTGACAGTTTCCGACCGAGCTCTCGCTGACGTTCCTTCAGCGAACGGAGATTGGCTTCCGTCATAACCACCGAGCCATCAACGAGGATGCCAAAGTCAATCGCGCCAAGGCTGAGCAGGCTCGCGGCAATCGCAAACTCGTACATCCCCTGGACGGCGAAGAGCATAGAGATCGGAATCGCGACCGCAACGAGCAGCCCGGCTCTGATGTTTCCCAATATGACCAGCAACACGACGATTACCAGCACCGCACCGATCACAAGGTTGTGCTCAACCGTCTTGATGACCTGCTCGACAAGCTGGGTCCGGTCGTACACGACATCCACGACAATGTCAGGAGGCAGTGAGGGAGAGAGCGACTCAAGGCGCTCGCGGAGTTCCTCGGTCACGACACGGCTGTTCTCTCCCATTAGCATGAACGCCAGCCCGAGAACAACCTCGCCCTCGCCGTACGCCGAAACCGCTCCGCGTCGGATCTCGCTGCCGATCTCGACATCCGCTACATCTCGGATGCGTACCGGCGTGCCGTCGCTGGATGCAACGATGATGTTCTCGATCTCCTCGATCGATGCGACGCGCGCCAGGCCGCGCACGACCCGGGCCTCGCCCGACGTGACAATCTGCCCGCCGCCGACGTTGGCGTTATTGCGCCGCAGGGCTTGCAAAACGTCCTCAAGCGTGAAACCAAACTTGATCAGCGCTTCCGGCATAACGACGACGTGGTACTGCCGCTCGAAACCTCCCCAGGAGTTGACCTCGGCTACCCCCGGGACTTTCCGAAGCTCTGGCTTGATCACCCAATCGTGTATGGTCCGGAGTTCCTCAACGGAATGCTCGCCGGTCTCCGACCGGATGACGTAGTGAAAGACTTCGCCGAGGCCTGTCGCGATAGGTCCGAGCTCCGGCCTTCCGACGTCGTCTGGCAACTCGACCGCCGAGAGCCGCTCGGTGATGTACTGCCTCGCGTCGATAATCCTGACGTCATCATCAAATGTTGCCACAACCTGTGAGAATCCAAACTTCGAGACTGAGCGAACACTCCGGAGGCCCGGGAGGCCGCCGATCGACAGCTCGACGGGTAGCGTGATCTGTTGCTCGATCTCTTCTGGGCTGAGCGCGGGGGCAACCGTGTTGATCTGCACCTGGATCGGAGTTGTGTCGGGGAACGCGTCGATCGGGAGTTGCGCCATCCGGTAGATACCGGCAGCGCACGCGATCGCAAAGAGCAGAATGACGAGCACCCTGTTTCTGAGCGAGATTTCGATAAGTCGGGTCAGCATATCACCTCCGGATCAGTCGTCTACGCATCCCGCGCCGAGGCGAGACTTGAGAAACTCGGTCTTCATTGTGAAACTTCCAATTGTCACGACAGCTTCAGTCTCTGAGAGCCCCGACAGAATCGCAACAGTTCCGGAAGCCGTGTGCGGACCTACATCGACACGCCGGACCGCGAACAGGTCGGGTTCCTGTCGCACAAACACGAAGGTTGCACCGTCGATTTCATGCACCGCTTCCCCGGGAACAAGCAGCGAGCTCGATGTGCCCCCGATCATCGCGGCGACCTCGGTGAACATGCCATGCCGAAGGATGCCGCGTTCGTTCGAAACCGTTGCGCGGGCTCGAACCATCCGCGTTCGCTCATCGATGCGCGGGCTGATCCAGGTGATTTGTCCCGGTATTTTTAGTTCGGGAAGGGCCCGGACGCTCGCGACGAGCTCTCCACCGTGTTCGAGTTGAATCGCTCGTTCTTCCGGCACAGCGATTTCGATCCACATGCTCGTCAGATCGGCGATCTCAAAGAGCGCCCCCTCGGAATCTGCAGCCTCGCCCAACACCGCGGTCCGGTCGACGACAGTACCTTCATATGGTGCCCTGACGTAAAGATCGGAAGACGATGACTGCTCAGCCGCAATGTCAGCGACTTCCGATTCAGTGAACCCGAGGTTGATGAGCTGCTGGTGGGTGCGACGCTCTTCAAGCTCCGCGAGCTTGAGAGCCGCCTGGGCATCCTGGAAATCTCGCCGTGCTGCGATGTTCTCTTCGACGAGCTTCTGCTCACGCTCGAACACGGTGGTTCTCGCTTCGAGTTCAGCAATCTTTGACAGGTACGCCGACTTCGCTCTTGCGACTTCCACCGAGTTGATGATTGCGAGGATCTCCCCTTCTTCTACCCGGTCTCCGACATCTACCTGTATGTCGGTGATGACACCTGGAGCCAACGGTGTGAGCTTGGCCAATCGGTTCCCGTTATAGCGGACCTCACCCAAGAGGCTGATTGACGCTAACGCAGTGCCGCGATCTGGGCGCTCAACAGTGAGCCCGGCTAGTTCTGCCGATCTGACTGATGGCATGCGGACGAGCAGCGAATCGCCAACCCGGAGTGTCTCTGCGAGTTGAGGCTGGCAGATTCCACACTCGATCTCGTCGACGGCGTGCTCGTGACAGAAGAGTGCAGGAGCATCATCACGCGAGGGCGTAGCCGAGGCCCCGCCCCCCAAGACGGGATTGCACAGGTGGCACTCGTCTTCGTAGAGGAAATGTTCTTCGCAATAGGCCCGAGATGCGTCCTCCAACTGTGGCTGACAGATCCAGCATCGGTCTTCATAGCGATCATGCTCAGAGCACCACAAGCGACCTGCATCACGCTTGGATGCGTCACAGATGAAGCAGGTTTCGTCGGCACTGTGTCCATGCGGACCGCCGGCCGATTCGTTGACCGTGCTCTCGGAGGAACCGAGTGCTGAATCGCAGAGATGGCACTCATCCTCGTACAGATAGTGCTCCACGCAGTACGGCCGCGTTGGATCTTCAAGTTGTGGCTGACAGATCCAGCAACGGTCCTCGTACCGGGCGTGCTCAGTACACCACAGGCGGCCCGCCTGACGCTTTGTGTCGTCACAAATGAAGCAGGTGTCGCCGTCATCGTGGGAGTGAGCAACCTGTATCGCATTCGATGATCGCGATCCGTTGGACGCCGACGACGTTTCGTGTTCGCCGTCGCACCCCCAAAGCAGGAACGACGTTGTGAACAGACAGACGAGTGGCATGACGCCGTGTGACAGTTTCACGGTGTGTCTCCTTGATTGTGGTGGTCAGAGCGCTCGCGGAGCGATGAGATGCTCAACGGCTCCGAGATGAGGCCTTCGACCTGGACCTTCGCGGCGTGATACTCAGCGAGGGCTTCAAGCCGTTGGGTTTCGGTATCGAACAGAGTGCGCTGGGCATCGAGAACATCGAGGTACGGAAGTTTGCCCTCGTCGTACGCCCGGCGCGTGGCGTCGTAGGCGGCGTTGGCCGCGGGAAGAAGAGCGGCGTCGATCGCCTTGGCTTCGTGATACGCGGCGGTCAAGCGTGCGTGCGCTCGAACAAGTCGGGTGGCGAGGTCGCGTCGGGACGCCCGCCCCTCATCGATCGCCTGCGCCGCCCGAAGCCGAGCGACCAGAATGCCACCCTGGTTGCGATCGAAAATCGTCAGCGGCACCGAAAACGACGCAACGAACCCGACATCGTCGGTCTCTTCAACGTACCGAATGCCCGCTCCTGCCGTCACATCGGGGACTGCTTGGGCGCGTTCGAGAGCGACCACCGATGACCGCCGCTCGGTCTCTGCGATCCAACGCTGCACTTCCGGATGCTGCTCAACAAGCTCCGTCAGGGCATCGAGCAACGGAACAGGCATCAAGTCATCCAGCGACCCGACAGCAATTTCAAATCCAGGTTCGGTCGCATCCCACATGGCACTGAGTTCAAGCCTCGCGGCATCAAGCTCTCGACCCAGCCGATCGGCGGCGATGCGGGCGGACTCGCTTTCGAGTCGGGCCTTGATCTCGTCGATTGGCGAAACATCACCGGCTTGCACACGCCGATCGATCACGCGACGGTTCTCTTCAGCGAGTGCTTGTGCACGAATAGCGAACTCGACGCGTTGTTGGAGCTCCAGAACACGGACGAAGCGAGACGCAGTATCGGTGAGCACGGCCAGCCGTTGCGCTTCGAAGTCAATCGCAGCAACAGTCCACTGCCCCTCAGCGGCCTGCACGCGGCGGTCTCGCTTCCCGCCTAACTCAAGAAGCTGACTAAATGCAAGGGTAGTTCCGGCGGAGTCTAAACTGCTCAACATACCAGAACCCGCGAAGTCTTCGACTTCGATGCCAACACTTGGGTTCGGTGAAAGGCCAGCTTGCAGCCGCCTCGCCTCAGCGATCCTCGGTTCCCATGCAAGTGATCGGAGCCTCGGATTCCGTACGAGTGCAGCCGCGAGAGCTTGGCGAAGGGTCAGTTCCTCCTCAATTGAAACGACATCGGAGCGTGGCTTGGCTTGATCAGGCTCTGCCGGTGCTTCATAGCGAGGCATGTCCCGCAAGAGGGGCCTTGCGGTGGGCTGCTCGAAGTCAAACGGCGATGGCGTGCAGCCACCCAACAGAATGAGTACGCTCAAGCAGCACAACAGCATTGGTTCATCAGATCGCATTAAATTAACTCGGATAGAAACTTTGCCCGGCGCATGCCGAGCATCTGGGAAGAACGATCGCGGTATATGAACCGCACAAAATCCCAGTTTTCCTATACGAGCAGAATCACGCTACGAAGATGACAATCAGATAACCCGACGCTCGACGTAAATGGAGGTGAGGTGAGGTGTGCTGTGGTTGCCGATCGATTCGCAAGCAACTCGAACCACGGAACGATCGGATCATCCGGCCCGTCCAGGAACCAATTACACTCCGTGTCTTTCTCGAAGCGATCAACGGCAACGATGGACTCAGACTCGATCGCAGTGGATTGGCATCCGCCGTCCGGGCAGACCTCGCACAGGTCCGAGTTTTCATGCTGCTCTGAAGGAACAAGGCACGAGTCGATGCCCGAACCGTCGCAGCAAAACTGCTCGCCGAACTGAGTGGTCGCTGTCCCGTCAGAACAAATACAGAGGAACCGCGGGCCAAGGCCGGAACTCAAGCCAAACCAGAGAGCGAGGAGGATCGAGATGGCCGGGTGGTGTTTCACGGGTGTATATGAATCTGGCCAGAGACGCCTTGACTATTACACTATACCGTGTAATAGTCAAGCGGGTATCAATACCAGCCAGAAATTTTGAAAGGAACTCCCGTAGAGTCTTGCCGTCCCAAGTCGCCACTGGCCGATCGTCCGCTCATCGGAGCTCATGAAGCAGAGCGGGTGAGCGTGCTTTTTAAGAGTCTGGCTCATCCGACCCGGCTGCTATTGCTCCACGCTCTGATTCGGACTAAGGAGCTCAGCGTGGGCGACCTCGCAGACGAAACTGGGATGGCCATCCAAGCCGTCTCGAATCAACTTCAACGCCTTGCTGAGGTCGGCGTGGTTGGCAAGCGGCGTGACGGGCTTCAAGTCATGTATCGCGTGATTGATCCCTGTGTGCCTGTGCTGCTCGAACGTGGCTGGTGTCATATCGATGAGTATGACCAAGTTCGCCTTCATACCACTATTCGATGATGGCTTTTATCGGCGCGGCCGGCAGTAAACCCGACTTAGTCACCAACAATGTCCAAATACGCCTAATCGATAAATTGACCAAATCCGATCACGAAGCTTCGATCAAGCCCATGAGAGTGAGCCAACGCTAGTCTTCTACTTCGGCGGTTTGAGGCCGGCGGTTGCCAAGACGCAAATAGTGAACTGAGCCAAACTTGCGGAGGCAGGGAGCGACTGACCGGTTCTCGATTCTGGCTGATGCATCGAGCGACCGACCGCAATGCTGGGGGTTCAGGTCCAGGTCTCTGCGAAACCACTAATAATCTCTAAACTGGCATTGGATTCAAACTATGACACCCTCGGAAAATGACACTTACTGATACAGGAATCGGAGACAGATAATAATAACCGTAGCGTGTCGCTGATTATCTGATGGCCCGGTAATCGGCGCATCTTCACAAGAAGGTATTCGGGAATCGTTCGCGGTCACCCTGCGACTCTCAACATAGCTCTGCATCGGTCACAAAACGTCTAAGCGGTTCGCGACTAGATAAATTTGAAAGCATGTGCTCCTGAAACAAACGAATCAAACGTCGCCCACGATCCTCGTCTTTAAGTGACAATGAAGTCCAGTCACGCCTCTCAACCAACCATCGAAATAGCCCTGGTTGATTGCAAGTGCCTACTCGAACTGCATGTGCTGCAGCTGAGAAGACAGCGAGGATGTCAGCTTCAGACTTTTGTACCCATCCGCGCAATCGAGCTTGTTTGAACAACGCCGCCAACCGCCACGGGTCTTTGAGGTCCTCCACCGTCACATCGTTCAGGTTCGGTTCCTTCGCTCGTGTGCGAGCACCAGCCGAGCCTGTCACTTGGGCGGGTTTCTGGTGATCAACTCTCGTAGAGAGTTTCTTGTGATCTCTTGGGGGTGCGGAAATGGTTGTGGATTGTGATTTACGGTGTGCGGATTCTCTCATCCACTTCATTGAGATCACCAATGGCCTACCTAACCGGTTTAGGCGGAGCTGATCTGCTCGTAGCAGAATAAACACTCCGAGCTTTACGAGCTTGGTGCGAGCATTTTTCACTGCACGTACTGCCACATTGAAGATTTCAGCGACCCATGATGCTTTGCACCAACCGCCAGACCGGCAAACACCGTTCTTGTAGTACAAACAACGTAGAAGATGCCCGAGCACGGTCGCTATATATGCACGGCCGCTTGATTTGCTCAGCATCCGAATGACTGTTCGCGGTACCGGAATGGGTCTTCCACGGTCTTCGATGACTCCGTGCGGGGTGGTCACAAGCCCGTCTTCTCGGAATCGAATCAATCCATGCCGCTCCAATGTACGGAGTGAATGCCGGATGTGCTGACCACCGACCCCGCCAACCAGGCCATGAATCTCTTCGATGGTAAAACGCGGTTTGCGTCCTACTTCGAGCTTACACCGTCTGGCTTTGAGCTCATGACAAGCCAACCATACACGGAGGTCTCGGAGAGCAATCTCCCCAGACCGAAGGTGCCCCCAAACAGCGTGGATGCTGTTCTCGTGAATGAAGCAGAATCCGCCATGAGGCTTTACTGCCTCGACATACCAATCCTGCCCGCGTGCGTAATCAATCGCCGTCATGTCTCCCTCCATCAATTAGGTTTTCGAGAGACCGATGAGTCGGTGGCACCACCAACCGTTGACGACCGAGCACAAAATGTCGTAGATTCTGATCAACGACCCGGCTTTGCATTCGTGTCGATCTCCGATCTCTTTGGCCGCCATTTGTATGGCGGCCTGTTTCTCTTCAACAACACCATCACCTGTTTTGATGCCGAATGGCAAGCCCCCTGTGCATCATCATGGCATGATGGCACCAACGCCATGACGCCGAACGCGCGAGTACGCCAACCGGTTGACGCCCTCCTCCTTGCTGTGCCATTGTCATAGTGAATGCACGGCATCAGGGCCTTTAGCCCAGATGCCATTGTGGCTCATTGAGTCATACAAACTAAGCACACGGAGGAGATCATGAATGGGCTTGAACCAATTCGGGGTGGGATTGTCATTGCAGTCGGCAACCAGAAAGGCGGCGTTGGTAAGACAACGACCGCAGTTCACGTTGCGTGCGGACTCGCCAATCGCGGGCATCGAACACTCTTGTGGGACCTAGACCCATCAGCCGGGGCTACAAAGCACCTCGGGCTCAACCCAGAAGCGCACCCGGGCACGCTTGAGCTGCTGCTTGGAGACATCGATGTAGACGATGCGTGTATCTCCGATCCCAACCACGACATCAACATGCCTAGCCACCTCAGCATCATCCCATCGAAACGTCGACTTGAAAGAATCGACTCAACCCTCGGCTCACGATGCCGTTTCTTCAATCCGCTCGGTGTGCTCGCCCAGCCAATCGCGAAACTCCGTCAAGCATTCGACATCATCGTGCTGGATACACCACCGAGCACGGTGCTCTCGCCGTCACTGGCGACCTATGCCTCGGCTGATTGGTTCCTGCTCGCGGCGATGCCGGACCCGCTCGCAATCACAGGGCTGGCCGATGCAGCCCGCGATATCAAAGCGGTCCGCGATTCTGCCAACCGGAAGCTGCAGCTCCTCGGCGTCGTGCTCAATGCCGTCGATAATCGTACTCGTCTCTGTCGAGAGTTGACCGCCTATGTAGATGAATGCTTTGTATCGCCAACCGGGGACACACTGAGACTCACGCCAACCATCAGTCGGTCCACGGTGGTACCAACTGCCCAAAAGTTGGGGATGTCCGTCATTGAAGCGTTCCCCCGTCATCCAGTGGCGGAGCAGCTCCTCGCACTCGCCATAGCCATTGAGAACCGCCTGTTTCTCGCTCAGCGAGCCTGTGGAGATGGGATTGCTGAAGCGTCGCTTGCGGGAGGTCTCCGATGAGCCAGAGACATTCAAATCGCCCATTCTCTCCGCTCGACGATGTCCGGACGTCATCATTGTGCCAGCCAAAGCCTTCCGAGGAACACCTTCAATTGAGGGCTCCAAGAACTACCCAGCTTCCTCGCTCGCCATCCAAGACCCAACTCACGACACTTCGCACACGAATGCTTCCCGATGAAAAGCGCCAAGTTGAGTCGCTCTGCGTCTCACTCAGCGAAAGTCTCCGGGCAACGGTTAGGCCCAGTAACCTCCTGAGAGCACTCCTCATTTTGGTCCGAGAGACCGAATCGGGAATTCATGCCGAGGCTCGTCGGGTACATGGACTGGAGCGACCTTCCAACAATGACAGACCAGGGATAGAGGAGTTTGAGCGTGCTCTCGCCGTCGTAATTCGCGATGGGATAACTGCTGCAGTGTCGCGGCATCGGTGAGATTGATGCTGCGGATTGGCTCAGCGGTCGGCACGTTCCACCGGCACCGGTCACGCCAGGTGTTCTCCAAGCGTGTTTGAGGTACTTCAGTTCCTCCGGAACACCTGTCATGCCCGGTGCCTTATCGGTGGATCGAACCGGCTGTCTCTCTCCAGGCGGTTTCGCTCCAAGGACGCTTCGCGTCCGTCGCGAATGCTGTGTCCTATGTCGTCACGCTCCAAGCACGCTGCGCGTGCGTCGCGTGGCTGTATTGATGGTGCTTTCTCGACAACGGGGCCAGCGAGATTTGAACAGCTGTGAAAATCCTCGCCGCCCCCGTTGTCAGGAAAGCACTTGATTTGGGGGCAGAGGCAAAACGGAGAACAGGAGATGAACACGATAAATCACACTAACTCGGAAGCTACTACCTGCTTTCGTATCCAAGACGGGGCACGATGAATCCGGCCCAAGCGGTACAAGAGCCGCAACAAGAAACGGAATCGAATCCGCTCGACACGGGCATGCTCCCTCGATGGTTGAGCGTGAATCAGATTCGCAAAATGCAGCGATGCCGCCGCGAGACCGTCAAGCTCGCGATGGACAACGGAGAGCTGCCATTCGAGCAGCGAGGGCGAATCCGCTACGCCCGGCTCTCTGATGTCATCCGATGGGAAGAGCGTCGGTTGCAACCCGACGCCGAGCCCGTCGCTGGACTCATTCACCCCGACCTGCAGGAGTTCGTATGAGCAGCTTTGCAGCAGTGACTTCTCAGCTAGGTGCTCCAACTGACTTGGCATCACGGCCCCTTTCGACCGTGACCGCACGGCCCGCCAGTTCTGGCGAGCGGGCCGCGTCGGCCCCGGAAACGAAAGGAGCCAAGCACATGACCAAGGCACAAGAAGCACGCAAGACCATTGACCAGGCACTGGAGCGTCTCAGTGACGAACTCAACAACGGCAAGAGCGAGACCATGCAAGCATTCCTCGCAATGCTCGCCAAATTCCATCGGTACAGCTTCGGGAACATCATGCTCATCCTCGCTCAGCGACCCGATGCGACACAGGTCGCCGGGTACCGAGCCTGGCAGGGCTTCGGGCGACAGGTCCGCAAGGGCGAGAAGGGCATCACCATCATCGCCCCGATGATGCTCAAGAAGGACAGCGAATCCGGTAGCGACCCCGAGAAGGTGCTCCGCTTTAGAGCAACGAGTGTCTTTGACCTTTCGCAGACCGATGGCGAAGAGCTCCCCGCCCCCACCACGATGCAGGGCACGCCCGGCGAACACATTGCCCGATTGCGTGACTTTGTCATCTCACTCGGCATCTCGCTCAATACCGAGACAGACCTCGGCGGTCCGCTCGGCGTGAGCCGGGGTGGCTCTATCACCATCCTGGACAATCTCGACGATGCTGAGAGCTTCTCGGTCCTGGTGCACGAGCTCGCACACGAGATGCTCCATCACGGCGAGAACGCCCTGCGAGGCGACAAGACGACGCGAGAACTTGAAGCCGAAGCAACCGCACACGCGGTCTGTACAGCCGTGGGACTTGAGCCCGGCACCGCTTGTAGCGACTACATCCAGTCCTACGGCGGTGATGCTGAACTACTAGCCTCGGTGCTCCACCGAGTGCAGAAGACCGCCGCTCGCATCCTCGACGCGGTTCTCATTCCAGCGGATGAGACCGTTGAAGCCGAGGCGGCTTGAAGCAGATTTCGGGTGTCCGCGACTGGTCCCGCCGGTCGCGGATATCCGGCTCGCTCGTGATAACACGAGCAAGCGAATCCATGAATAGATGACACTGGCAGCGGGACTGCTGGATGCCAAATCGGAGAAACAAAATGAACATGCAAACAACAACAATCGACTGCCCAGTTGTGATTCCTGAATCCATCGAAGAATGCTACGAGATGCTCGAGCATGACAATCTCGTTGGGCTTGAAGACTTCGCACACGAAGCAGGGTTTCAAGAAACCGTGCTCGTCACTCAGAATGCTTTGAAACGGATGGTGGGTGAACGTTCCTACTACCAGCCAAAGCTCTTCATCCCAGCGATTGTCCAGTCATTGCGAGATATGCGAGCCATACTGCAACAGATTCCTGGGCAGCAGACTCCTGTACTACTCGAAACGGATATTGACGGTGAGGTGGTGGATGTACTCGTCCGGCAGAATCCTTTGGCACACCCGCCATTCACGCTCGTGACGCTGCAATAAAGAACCCGCGGGGTTTGGCACTGACTCGCCCGGCCCCGTCGAAACTCTAAGAGGAACATGATTCAAGCACACCAGGCCGCACAGAGGCCACAACTCCCTGCCGATACGCAGCACGTCCGGCTCTATTCACCATCCCAACACTTCAGCTCCATCGTGAGCATCCCGCAACAATGTACGCTGTGGGGTGACGCGAGGTATAGAGGCAACTGCGACGGGACGCTCTTCAAGGAGCTCGTTCACCAGTACAAGCCACGCTCAATCGCAGACCCGATGAGGGGCTCTGGAACAACGGCTGATGTCGTTGCCGGTATGAGAGAGCTTGGCTTGTACGACGGCTCCTACTGGTCGTCCGACCTCAAAGAGGGATTCAACCTCTTGACCACGCCGCTGCCCGGGCGGCACGACATGGTCTGGGTCCATCCGCCATACTGGAACATCATCAGGTACAGCGACCACATCGCCGATTTAAGCACCATTGACGTGTTCGAGGAGTTCATTGCTGCACTGGAGGCTTGCCTCATTCGGTGCATCGATTCACTGAATCCTCGGGGAACTCTTGCAGTGCTCATCGGCGATGTGCGTCGCCAGGGGCGGTACTACTGCCTTGCCCACCATGTCATGGGCATGTCAGACCGACTCGGTGAACTCGTCTCGGTCATCATCAAGGCCCAGCACAACTGCTCGTCTGACAGTAAGCGGTATGGCAACATGAAACACGTGCCTATCAAGCACGAATACTGCCTGCTGTTCCAGAAAAACGGTTGACAGCACAATTTTCCGCCAAGGTCGCACCACACCCAAATCATGGCTTGAGTGTGCATCTTGGCAGTTCAAAGCGATATTACAGCGCCCATACATCCATCTGACATCCATTTCACTTGGGCAACCGCGTCAGCTTGCATCATTCCGAGCGGTAATGCGTATAGACGACATCGTTCTCGTTCTGGATGGGCTCCAAGCTGGTAACGCAGATGCACACACCGCCAGTCAGCGGGCCGGTGCCTGATGCGTACAGATACGCCTTGGAGCACGTGGAGGTCTGCACATGCTCCGTGTGACAACACAATATTGTGCCGAAGCCATCAAGCAGTACTTCTCCGAGACACTCCACCGCGAGGACTACTACAGCCAGGGCACCGAGGTGCCCGGCGTATGGAACGGCAAGGGCATTGAACGGCTCGGCCTCGCGAAGAATGTCGGCCAGAGCGAGTTCTATCGCCTCACCGACAATCTTCACCCGTCTCGGGAATCATCGCTGACCCCTCGCACTAAACCAGGACGCCGCATTGGCTATGACTTCTGCTTCAACGTCCCCAAGTCCGTCTCCGCAACCTGGGCCTTGACCGGGGACGAGAAGATTCTCTGGGCATTCCGAAAGACCGTCTGGCAAACGATGGAGGAGATTGAGCAGGAGATGCAGACACGTGTGCGGCGTGACGGAGCGAATCACGACCGCCACACCGGCAACATGGTCTGGGCCGAATACCTGCACTACACCACCCGCCCCATCGACGGTGTCCCTGACCCGCACATCCACATGCACTGCTTTGTATTCAACTGCACCTACGACAATGAAGAACAACGCTGGAAGGCTGGACAGTTCCATGACATCTTGAAAGTCGCCCCGGCATTCCAGGCGACTTACTTCTCTCACCTCGCATCGAATCTTGTCGAGAGTGGATATCCCATCCGACGCACCGAGTTCGCGTTCGAGATTGACGGCGTCCCAGAATCGGTCAACAAGAAACTCTCCCGTCGCACTGAGTACATCGAGTCGCTGGCCGCTGACCTCGGCTTTGAGGACAAGCAAAAAGCAAAGCTGGGAGCCCGTACTCGTGAGCGTAAGCGTGACGAGCAGCAACTCGACGAGCTGAAACGGGGCTGGGCCGACCGACTCGATGCCGATGAGCTTGCTGCGGTTGAATCAGTCGGGCTGAACGAACAGGCAGAGCTAGAACACGAGCTTGAACAACAGAACCTCGTCGAGTCGCTCCGAAACCATGAGTGGGCAAAGCGAGCAGAATCACACGAGACGGCTGAGAGCAATGACACTGGTTCGGACACGCACCAAGAACGGCATCGCCCATGGGGACCGCACCTGCTCGTATCGCTATCCGCGAACAACGCAGTCAAAGCCGCTGCAGCCCAACTGTTCCACTTCGAGGCCGTCGTCACTGAGCCCCGACTACGCGAGGCCGCACTCAAGCTCAGCTACGGGCGTGCGACACCACAACAAATCAGAGAAGCCATCCAGAAACGCCCCGAGCTCGTTGAACGAACGATTGAAGGTCGCACCTACATCACGACACACGAGGCGGTTAGAGACGAACGGTTCCTCGTTGACTTTGCCCGCAAAGGTCGCGGAGCAAAGCGAGCCCTCGGTCTTTTTACAATCAGCATGGCCGGATTCCGGCTTGATGCCAGGGAGAAGGAGGTGCTCCGTGAGCTGCTGAGCTCGAAAGACCGCATCACACTTTTCAAGCACACAGGTCCCAGCCGTCGTCCCGAGCTGAGCCGTGCCGCCATGACTTCGGTGCAGGAGTCCGGGCACAAACTCTTCGTTGTCACGCCCTCAACGGTCTCGGCTCGTCAAGCTGAGGAGGATTACGGACTTGACCGTGTATACACCGTGAACCAGCTCATCGACGATGAGATGATGCCCGAGAAGCTCAAGGGGTGGGGCAAGGGGTTCAAGCTCATCTGGGTAGAAGATGCCGGGCGACTCGGCACCCGTTCTGTCTCTGCGCTCGCTCGGCTCGCAAAGGAAACAGGAGCCCGAATCGTTCTCTCAGGAGACTCTGCCCGAGCACGCTCCCATCAACGCGGCGATCCGTTCAGGGTGCTCCGTGATGAAGCGGGGCTGACATCCGTCGAATACAACGTCATGCAGGAGAAACAGAACTCACTAGAGCGGGCTTTGCAAACCATCCAATGGGCCGGTGGCGAGGCCTCGCTCACGAGTCTCAAAGACGCGGAACTCGTGCACATTAGCGGCGAAGACACGCTCGCCGAAGATGCGGCATCGTACTACATCGAGCAGCACGAACTCGGACGCAAACCTCTACTCGTCACTCCAGGATACCGAACGCTGGGCCGGCTTGTCCACTCGGTGCGAACAAAGCTACGTGACCTGGGTGCGTTGAAGGGACGTGAACGTTCCGTGCTCCAGCTCCGCCCATACTCCTTGAGTGACAGTGCAATGAGAAAGAGCGAGAGCTATCGGAAAGGACTCATTATCGAGTTTCATAAGCCGAGCCGTGGCTTTCGTTCAGGGGACAGGACCCGTGTCATGGGTGTCGACTCAACTGGTGGTGTGTGGGTGTGGAGTCGCTTCCTGACACCGGAGCGACTCAATCTCGGCCATAACAGCCGCTTTACCGTCCATACAGTGAACCGAGCTCAACTGGCTGTTGGCGACCGCATTCGCGTTACCAGATACACCAGAGCAGCCCTTGGGCGTCCACTCCGTTCCAATAGCGTCGTGACGGTCAAAGCATTCAATCCCCTTGGCGACATTGTGGTTGACGGGATGCGTGTGCTGAGTCGTCGATTTGGTCACTTTGAGCATGACTACGCCACCACCCACTATGGCCTCAAAGGGCGACGGGCCGATTCCATTGGCTTCATCGCTGAGGCCGGGGACTATGCCAACGCCGAAGCAAAGGATGTCGTCGCAGCAGGCGAAGCGAGCAAGAAGTCCTTCCGGGTTATTGCGGACGACGAGGTTGGGCTGACCAACCTCCTGGCATTCGAACGTCCGGTCACATCAGCCATCGATCTGGAGGACCGTCTCGACGAACTCGACCTGGAGATGCAGGACTACGAGCACATCTTCAACCGAACACAAACCCAATCAATGAGGGGCTACGGCTATGGAAGATAAGCCAATCGACAAGGTGAAAAAGGCTATCTTCGGCGACGAGCTCGCGTCAGTGACCGACGGCGTCAGGCCGGGGATGCTGGACCTCCGTCCCCGCAAGGGGCAATGGCTGGCACTGCCCTACACCGCCATCCGAGAGGTTTCCTACAACCCCAGTTCGAAGCCCCCACTACGAATCGAGTTCTCGTCCTACATCATCGAGATTGAAGGAACACAACTCAAAGGCGTGTACCTCTCTATCGTCGGCATGCGGGCGGTGACACTCACCGAGGTGCAGTCGATGCATCGAATCGGTGATGAATCCGATGAAAAGGCCGTCCCGAACATCGACCGCATCACCATCAAGCGGAAGAAGGCTCGCCCAGCTCAAGGCGATGCGGGATAGCCCGGCACACACATGGGGCCTAGGTGCACAAATAGCAGCAGACGTCTCCCCTAAGCATCCGCTTAGGACTCTCACAGCCAGCTAAGCTGGTTTTCTCCTCTACAATGATACTCGATGGGAAGCACCGGCCCCAACCCGAATACCCATGCTCGACAACTATATTCGTTCCCACTCGAGCTCCCACTGTTTCGGTTCACGAAACACGACTGGCTTACGCTCCGAGATGCTTTCGAGGGCATCCACATCTTCGGCGGGCTTGGGTCTGGAAAGACCTCCGGCAGTGGGCAGACCATCGCGTACTCGTTTCTCCGTTCGGGCTTTGGCGGGCTGGTTCTGACCGCCAAGCCGGGCGAGACGGAGACCTGGAAGCGGTACGCCGCCGAGACCGGGCGAGAGATCATCCTCATCGGTCCCGACCACGACCGACGATTCAACTTCATCGACTATGAGCTTCGGCGACCGGGTCGTGGCACCGGCATCGCGAGCAACCTGGTGTCCCTCTTCGAGGAGGTGCTGGAGGTGCATGCTCCAGGCAAGGTCCTCGGTGGAGACCCCTACTGGCGGGAAGCACGAGGTCAGCTCCTACGAAACGCCATCGAGCTCGTTCGCCTCGGAACGGACAAGCTCAACTTCGAGGATGTGGTCGATGTCATTCGCTCGGCACCTAAACGCCCAGAAGACCAGCACAACGACAAATGGAAGTCGGAATCAAAGTGTTTCCAGCTCCTGAGTCGGGCTCTCGAACGAGTCGAAGAATCCGGCAGCGAACGTGACCAGCGAGACCTCAAGGTCGTGGCTAACTTCTTCTTCGATGAGTTCGCCCCGCTCGACCCCGAGCCCCGCTCAAGCATTGTCAGTATGGTCGGGGCGCTCACCGACATGCTCATGCGTGGCGATGTCCGGGAGCTCTTCCTGACCGGCATGAACATCGTGCCGGACATCACCGAACACGGCGGCATCATCGTGTTTGATATGCCTGTGCAGGAGTACCGCGAGGCGGGACGGTTTGCACAGGTGCTCTTCAAAACCATTTTTCAGCGGATGGTTGAGCGAAGGCAGAACCGCTCTGACACAGCCAGGCCGCTCTTCCTGTGGGCGGACGAGTCCCAGCTCTTCTCGACACACTACGACACGACATTTCAGACTACGGCTCGTGAGTCACGCGTCGCCACCGTGTACCTCACCCAGAATATGCCCAACTACTACGACGCCTTCGGCTCGGACAGCGGTGGTCGAGACCGCACCAAGAAACTGCTCGGTGCGTTCGGCATCAAGATCTTCCACTCCAACGGAGACCTTGAGACGAATCAGTACGCCGAACAACTGTTCGGCCAGGAACTGGTGTGGCGTGAGTCGCACACATCCGGCTCATCCTCATCCAGCGGACTGAATGGAACGCACACGTACTCAGAATCAACGACCCGGCAACAGGTCGTTGACTCAACCATTCGATCCAAGCGATTCACCGAGATGCTCCGCGGCGGTCCGCAGCGCGGATGGACGGAGGCATACGCCTTCCGTGCCGGAGAGCCTTGGAAATCGACTCAATCCAACTTGCTGTATTGCCGCTTCCCACAAACAGTGCAGCACTTCCCACGCGGAGGCAAACAGGGAGTTGGAGCGAGCGGATGATCTCATTGAGCCGACCATTTTTCACACCGGTTGCCGTTCTGCTAAGGCAGAGCTCGGGCGGCTCCGTCGTGGGATTCCTGCCATTTGCAATCTCGATGCAGTGGTTCATGGGTTTCACGCTGCTCATGCTTGTGACGCGAGGGTTTGCCGTAGGCACTTGGGTCGGCGATGTGCTAGATGTCCCGATCGCCCCACCAATGGTAGTGTTGACCCTCGGGATAGCGGTCGTGTGGTTGCTGCGTTCAACAGGCCTATGGAGTCCGCATGGTCCTATTCGTGACCATGACATATACCCCGGATTCACAGGGCGGGCGGCGATGTTCTGGCACCGCCTTGCGCTGACGAATCGCGAGTGGACCGTACTGGAGATTTACGAACCACTTATCCTCTCGGCCTCCGGAATTGTACTGCTGCTATTTCCGTGGACACGCGCAGCGGGCGTGATGCTGCTCCTGATGGCTGCGGCATGCACGTATCAGACCGCGAAGGACCTTCAATGGAACGTGCGCGGCGAAGACACATCGGCTGAAGACTACATGGCTGGAGTGTTTTCCTCTACTCCGGATGATGAGACTCTTGATTTTGATAACCCGCCCTACGTGCCCCATTCACCTTACGCAGAACTCCCTGACGACCTCGTCGCGCTCATGGATGATGACGCGAAGGAGGCTATCGAAGCGGCCAGGGTGAATGCTCCTGCTGCCCCAATTCATGAAACCAGAAAGAATGCCGAGAAGCGACAGCGGTTCATGGAGATGAGACCACGAGGCGCGGCATCTCACCATCCGGGCACGACGATTGCTCTGGTCGTCTACCTGCTGCTCGCGTATGGAGTCCTACTTGGGGTCACGAACTCGGATGGCATCTACAAGCAATCACCGGACCGATGGCGTTCAGCGATTCTGAGCGTCCAGACCGGTGCCTCCCGCCTCTGGCTCACGAGGCCAGCGGACCGTGAACAGGCTGGCGGGTTGGCAACGGCGGTGCTGAACCACGTCGCACCGAATGACCTCGGCAAGCTTCGGCGCGACGCGGTTCGACGCGAACGAACGCGTGTTGATGCTCAACTTGAAGAAGCAGCAACGGCTGTGGACAAGCTCCGTAGCCTCGTCAAGGAAAGAACAGGTATTGAGCCCAACGTTTCGTCAACAACGCCCCAGCTCGACGAGCTTGTCCTTGAGCATGACTCGGTTGCCACAGCTTGGGTCGCCCTGATCAACGGAACGACCGGCTACGAACAGAAAATTGACGAAGCCCGTGACCGACTCGATTCGATCCGATCATCGGATGGCGTTGATATCGAAGCGTACGACGCCCTCTTTGAAGAAGTTGAGCCTTGGGATCACGAAATCAAGTCACTCGAAAAACACATCGTTCACATCACCACCATGCTTGAGTCAAAGCAGTTTGAGGACGCTCTCGACCGCCCCCCCGGAGGCGGGCCGTGATCACTCGCTGGAGATGACCCACCACAAACAGGACCACTGAAGATCAAGACAGAACGGAGACCATAAGCAATGCGAAGCTACAAGCAGATATCAATACTCGCCTCCACTTGCCTAGCCATTTGCTGCGGCAGTGCTTCCGCCCAAGTGACTACGGACGACATCCGCCAGGGTGCCCGCGATCGCATGCACGGCACACTCGCTGAGCAGGAACAGCAGGCGTATGCCCGGTCACTTCTCGTGCAGTTCGAGACTCGGGTGAACCAAGCCAAGGCGCTCATCGAGCAGGTCGAGCTACGGCACGCAGCGTATCGCGAGCAGATGGATGAACTCCTTGTCAACGATGATGGCAAACGCCTAGGACAGAAGGGCCAGGTAGTTGCCATGCAATTCATCAACTACCTGGAACATCCCCTCGTAGAGCCCAGTGAACTGGCCGCGAAAAAGGTGTTCGTTGAGCAAATGCTCTCATTCCTGGAACGGGCAAAGTCTGGCCCAGCGGAGTATGTGCCGCAACCCGAGCGCGTCGAGGAAGCAGATGATGCCTACCTCTGGGCTCGATCAATGTCAATGTCACTCAGTGAATCCGAGTCATGGCTCGCCGAGTCGCTTGTATCAATTGACCGCACCACCGATGTCGCAGTCGACCCAACGCTCAAGGAGCAGATCGATGCCTACAGAGCGACCCTCCGGCAGGAGTGGCTGGAGCTCCAGAGCCGGGGCAAAGAGGCAGCACGTCAGGAAGCTGCACCGGTGATGGAAGAGAATGCTCGCATCGCCGAGCTGGAGCGGGCATTGCTCGAAGCGACTCAGAAACTCAGCATGGCTCGGCAGCAGAACGAGCAACAACGAATCGATTTCGAGATGCGTATGGAGCAGCAGCGTGTAGAACTCCGAGAACGACTCGCTGCTTCACAACGCGAGATGGACGAACGACTCGCTGCAATTGAACGAGAGAACAAGCTCGCTGAAGCGGAGCGCATGCGCAGGGATGCCGAAGCCAATGCCGAAGCTCGTGATATACGAGAGGATGCGCAGCGAACCGAGCTCATCTCAAAATGCAACTCGCCACAGGTCCAACGCGATCTTGCACCGTTCCTGACAGAAGGCATCTGGCAGCCGGGCGACAAGTCTTCAAACGCCCGATTGGATATGGCACCGATGTCCTACAGCAAGATTCAAGCCGACGGCGCTCTCGCAGATGACGTGGCTGGATTGCAACGGTTCCTTGAGATCGTGAATGCAAACGGATCTCGAAAGCTCACCTACTGCCGAAACAACAAGCATTACGACAACATCCGCCCCAAATGGGGCTACACCAGGCATTGGGATAGACTATCACGTGAGCAGATTGACGAAGCTAGACGGGTTCAGACACTACTGAGGGAACTTGGCCCAACCCTAGTAGAGCTGGGAATGCTTACCGAGTAAGTAACCAAAATATCAAGGACATTCACAATGAATGACGCCATCTACTACCCAAGCATGCAATGCAAAGATCGCAGCCTATTGGCCTCAGCATTGTTTCTCTGGGACAGCCTGTCGTTCATCGTCCCGCACGAAGGCATGATGGGGCATTCTGGCCACCAAGATATCGATGAAGCTCTCGAAATCATTGGAAGAGAGCTCGTCCCGTCGTCGCATGCAAAAGAAGAAGCGGCAAATGAAATTAGACAACTTTTCGATGACACAAGTGAGAAAGGCATAGACCTTCAACTCACGACCTTGGACCCAAACAAGACCTACCCTATCTACCCAGGCAAGTTCCAGATTCAACTCTGGAATGACTTGAGCAAACAACGCGCAACTATATTTAACGCCGAGCACAACCAGTATGATGTACTTGACACACTGGGTCTCTACATGATGTCAACACTGGCGGCTGCATGCGGGGCAGGGCGAAAGCGACTCGTCACTGACGAAATAGCTGGGTACGAATCCCTCTACCGGTCAATTGCAGATTCCACTCATGATGACTTGAGCCCAGAGGCGGCTGCACCACTCCTCACGGTTGCATTGAATGGCTTCAACTTCGATGCCATTCCATTTGATCGACTCATTGAGTTGAGGCGGGATGAAAGTGATCTCCAACGATCGATGCGTACTGCATATCTCGATTCTGTTGATAGGTGTGTTGAGGAAATATCTACCCACGCAACCCGACCTGACATTGTCGATGAGATTGTCAAGCAATTCACGAATGATATGGAACGCGATCTTCGTGAGCTTAAGAGATATCTTAAACGCGAAGCCGGTTCTATGCTGCTGAGCAAAGAATTTGGCGTAGCCGTACTTGGAACCGCGTGGTCGAGCGTCGAGCCGATCACTGGCGCTGTTCTCTCAACAGGCGCACTCACTCGTGGGCTGGTGAAGTATCAAGACAAACGGCGAGACCTCTTAAAAACTCATGCATCGGCTTGGCTCTACGAAACACGTCAGGGCATCAAGCTGTACTGAATCGGATTCACCGCGTCCCGGCAGGCAAAATTGTACGCCTCGCTCCGCGAGGCACAGAGCGCCTACCGTCAGTGCCGCGGTGGGGTCTGGCCGTGAGGAAAGAGAGGAGACCGGGAGGTCGTCCTGGTGTGACCTTTCCTCAAACGGACCGTCCATTTGAGATAACCACTGCGGAGATACTGCTCATTCGGCTGAGCGGGCCTTACGCTCTTCGTCCAGGATGAACGAGTGAGCTTCGTCGAGCACCTTCCCGGCTGCGAGCAAGTCGTCGCGTCCGAGCGAGTGCGTTTCTTTCCACTCGTCCTCCGCGTCCTTGTAGACGCGTACGAGTGTGGTGTTGAACATGTGGCCGTTTCGCGTCTCATTCTTCCAAACGACGGCTTTGACACCGTTGATCCGAAATTCTGCTTCTGGCTGAGTTGTTTCTGACGAGTCCATACGTTTACTCCTTGGCATGTTGACGTCCTTTCTGGGTATAACCCTTCACTGGACGCCTCCCGGTTCATTGACCGTTATGCACGCCTAGTCTTTGGATGTGACTTAAGACTTTCAGGCCATGCAGGACATCCCTCCGGGCGCGGCAAGAATGGGCGAACCACCTTGCGGTGGGTCCGGATGGCATCGTTGGGTATGGGTCTAAGTCCGGCGGTCTTTCTCTCCCGATTCACAGCCCGGAGCACCGAGTAGAGCTGGCGAACCACCGGCGCATACGGCTCGAAACGGAGCATTTGGAACTCCTGGTAAAGCTCCTCGGCCGTCGACCGCACAGCGAGCTGGCACATATAGCTCTTGAGCCACCGGTATTCGTTCTGGTGGATACGGACAGAAGCATGAAAGGTACCGTGGATGCTCCGCCGGTACCCAATGCTGTACCCAGCAAAGGCGATCGGCTCGCGTCGGATATCCCTGATGACAGATGCCTCCCGCTCGAAGAACAGGTGCTCACCTTCATTGGCAATCAGCACCCAGAACGACGCGTATCGCAGGTAGTGAACATTCCCCTTCCCGGCGACCTTCCTGCGTGCCCGCTGCCATCGCGATTTAGCGATCCCATACTTCTCGATGAGCTTGGCATCAATGTGCTCTGGTAGTTTTCCAGGCGGCACATGCCCAGCGACGTAGTAGAAGTAGCCATGCCGGATGTACTGCACGGCGAGTTGTTGAACAAAACCTGCCACGCTTGTGGCGACATATTGATAGCTCACTGTTGCTCTCCTAGAAGATGTAATCGTCAAACAAGCGTTGTTCATGGTCCCTTCGGCCCATTGGGCACAACGCTCAAAGCCCTCGTAAAACCATCCGGGAATCAGGCGGCCGCCCGTAGACCCGTACAACCTTCCGCCGCATACCAGCACTTTGAGAAAACACCTCGCCGTGCTGCGGCTGAACAACCACTAGAAAAGAAGAAGGGTGCTGCTACAGCGCCCCACTCCAGGTTCCATGTATTGGTGTTGCCCAATCATGGACGTTGCGGTGCAACAGACCATTGGCCCGATCACCACTTCCAGGAATCAACGCCGGTTGAGCGGGAGGGTGGCCGTTCCCGGCACACCCACTCCCGCTCACCGACCGCATGGATACCCGCCCATCACACACGCTTGCGTGATGGACCGGCACCCGCACACAGATTCAACACGTCGCCGCTTTCGTCGTCGCTCCTCGCATCCGCATCAGGTACCACCCTGTTGCGTTCAGATACTGAAGCGAACGGACCGCCACTGCCTTGCAGCGGACACCGCTCCGGGAGGCTTCCGCCACCCGGACTCTCTACTTGCGGCACACTCCCAGTCTCAGGCGTTTGAAACACCAGGTTGACCCACTCATCTAGAGTGCACCTGGCACCGGCTCATCACGCCGGAAGCCCAAGACCTTCCCCTGTTAGTCATGCTTGTCACCGAGACGGTCACGTCGCTCGGCCCTCTGTCGTCCGACTCGGGATTCCTCCCGTGTCGGCGTTTGCACACGAGCAGATGCTCGCATGATTTCAGCCAGCAGAACCCAGAAGCTCTGGCTTACCCATCGACAGACGGCTTTATTGCGCGGTTCGGCACCGTCTCCGTCTCGATTCACCACCAAGCCCTCGCGGGCCTTTCATGGTTGAGCTCTTCACCGCCGGCCGTTTCGACCGGTCGCCGGATGTGGTCATCACCCGGTCGTCCACATCACTGCGGACGAGCTCCCCACGGCGGCACAGGTTGAGCGAGGTCCCAGGACCCCAAACCCCCTGTGACGGATTACGCGGCGTTGTGGCCTAATGGCCCCAACGCCGCCTCACCGATTCAAGCATGACAGCTCACGGGTACACCCGTGAGTCTGTCCAGGTCGCCCCGGCTCCCGAGGCAACTCGTTCATCGGATAGAAACTGCGGATTGTTCTCGTTGTTGAACCATCGAGGCTTTACTCGCAGCAGCCTCCGTCGAACCGGACAAGCGCGTCTCCACGCATCCGGCTCTACGCGTCTCCGACATCCACAAACCCATCTATGGGCCAGCGGTCAGGGTGATGAGCCCTGCTTCCCTTCGCTCGGCTGGTGAGGCCGTGCTCATGGGGTGTCGGAGTCTGTGTGCGGGCGCCGAGGCGGTTGGTGGCCGACTCGTGATTCCGCAAAAACCGTTCTGCAAACGGTGTTTGTGCGAAGGTATCGCAAATTTGCATCCTATTCAACCCCGTACTCGCAACACCAAACTACTCGCCGAAGATCAGCCGCTTCAGTCTGCTCCAAATACCCCCGCGAACCACCCGGCCGCTACCCACTCCATCGCCAGACAGCACGCCCGATCGATTGCCTGATCCTTCTGCGTAAGTCGCCGCCTTGTTCCGGCGATCAGCTGCGCGAGCCGAACTAATCTGCTCCTCGGTCCACTCGCCGGCCCACATCAACTGATTCCGCTTCACCCAGTAATGCGACCGGCAATCTAGGCTCCAATTCCCGATCGACGGATGAAGCGAAACGCTCTCGCCATCGAATGTCAGTTGCCAATCTGACGGCGTTAACGGCGTGACAACTTCATGGCCGCACCCACAGCAACACTTATGCGAAACAGTCGCGTAAGTGATCGATACATAGAGCACGCCGTCTTTCAAACCATCTGGTATGTTCTCGACGAACTCATGCCGCATCCGGGTCGAGTGGTGCATTGGATTCCTCGTTGTGTAAACAGTTTCCATCAATGACATAGAGGCAATGGTGCTCCTCTTCCAGATCGGCGTAGAACCCGACCAGCTTCTTCCATTTGATCACAGCCAGCGATGCGCACAGCGCGTTCAACTCGGCAATCTGGATGTTCGTCACATATGGGTTGTCGCCGCCGATTTCGCCCCTCGGCACAACCTTCGGAACATGAAGCGACCTCTTGGCAGAGGCAGTGGTAACACGCAACTGTCCCCGAATCTGATCGTGGTCATTCGTAATACCTATCCCCGAATCGACAAACGGCACTCCAAGTTTTATCAGGAAATCCATCACGATGCCTTTGATGTACCCATTGTCTAGGCACAGAAACACGAAATCCATGCCTTCCAAGTAATGGAGATTTTCCTCGCCAATGTACTCGGGTACGGCCGCGATGTTACGGTGCATTGCGGAATAACACTGACGAAGGTACTCGACCTTGTGCATTCCGGCTCGGAGCTCGTCTAGCGAAGCCGCTCCAGGACAGCGAAACGCGTTGTGAGTATGGAAGCGATCACCATCGATGATGCGAATCTCGGCTACTGGAGTCTTGGACAAAAGATCAAGCACATAGGAGCCCGTGCCACCAAGACCTACTACGGCAACCCGGTTCTGTGTCAGCTTCCTGCTTACCGTGGTGATACCCGCTCGACTCGACGCAGTATCAACATACCTAAACACACCATCGTCTTCAGCGGCGGCGACGGGGGCGAATGTCCGTGCTGTCGCGGACGGATCGATTCTCTTGGCGTATCGGGTCAGTATCCCGGCATACTGAGACATCTTGTGATGAAAGTCTGCATATCCGTCCGGTGGCTTCGCCGAGAACTTGTGGGCAACGACGAGTCCGGGCAAAACTTCAGACCGCTGGCTTGAGTGGTAGATTTCACGAATAGCCTCTCCCCGCTCATCACAGGGTCGCTCGCCTGCGAACATCACAATGTGGTCACTCACGGGATTAACGGTTTTGTCCCCGGCCATCTCAAGCGGTGACACCAACACGCCGCGTTTGACTTGGCGATTGCTGTCGACATACGGGATCGACGATACCAGTAGGTACCCCCCCCGCACTTCAATCTCGTAGCCCTCATCACGCAGTCGCTTGAGATCGGCGTTATGACTTATCTGTGAATGATACATTGAATATCATACCTTTCCTGACTCGGACGCACTCGCCTTCGTCGAGCGTGCCCTCCGGACAGCTTCCATGACCACGACGGTATGTAACGGAGAAACAAATGAACTCGCCTGAAGGCACCGGGTCGAATGCAAGCGCGAGTAGCTCGTCGTAGCACAGCCTCCTCGAATCCACAGCCTTTTCTCGGCCATTCACAATGATCGTCAGTTTTCTCCTGGTCTTTGTTGCTTCTGTCATGGCTAAACTCCTTTGTGGTTTTCCGTGTGATGGTCCCCTATTACTGCATGCCGACCCAGCCGCCAGGTTTGCCAATTAGCTCCAAGATTTGCCCAAAACCGAGTTCACAATGCATCACGGCCTGTCTCCACACTCGATGTAGTTTGAGCGTTCGAAGAAAGTTGCCGTCGCGCGGCAAACCGGCCCGGCCTGTCGGCATATACCAGATAGGATGCATCTACCTGAAAGTGGCACGAGGCCGGCCCATATGGACAAGATTCCGAACCTAGCGGATGAAGAGTGGGTCGCGCTCACAGAGCGTCTCTCGCTTTATGCGACTCGCAAAATGTGCAAGCTGTACTGGCGCGGTGTTCCAGCCCGACGCGGTGGGCATGCGCCGGGGGGGGTCGAG